>TBL_comb47_HYPODRAFT_10000229_pt1 | contig 73380 bp, 60 predicted proteins | sample TroBogypolimnion_40_FD_10682 | JGI IMG/M metagenome (IMG submission 10682) | reverse complement strand
TGGCAGCTGGATATTGAAGAAGGGATCATCTTAAATATTGATAAATACTACCTAAGCCAGGCAATAGATAATTTAATTATCAATAGTATCAATTACGCCAAAAGCGGAACTATTGCAATTAGCGTCAAACGGGATAATGATAATGAAGGGATAATCTTTAGCATTAGTGACGAGGGAATAGGAATCCCCCCTGATGAATTAGATGAGGTATTTGAGGAGTTTACGGTTAGTTCTAGAACCCAAAGTTTTGCCGGCGGAAGAGGAGTAGGCCTTGCGTTGTGTAAAAAGGTTATTGAAGTACACGGAGGGAAGATCAAAGCCGAAAGTAAAAGAATGGGCACTACAATCAGCTTTACCCTGCCGAAAGTAATTAAAAAACGCTAAAGGAGTCTAGCTATTAAATATCAAAACTATTTAAAAGTGAATTTGAAAGTTCAGAGATTTTGATCAGCTTTCTGCGAAATGATTTATAGTTGATAACCTCAACGATATTAGAGTTTAGGAAAGTTTTTGATAGAAAATTTTATTATAAGCATTTGCATTTATTATCAAATGTCGCTTAGTAATGCAAAACAGTTCTTATAACGGAATTTTATACATTTATAAAAGTTTTATTTGACAGATACAATCTTAAATTTTAAAATTACTTGCTGTGATGGTCGCGCAGTTGCGTCAAGTTTTTGACGAGGAAAGTCCGGACTCCATACAGACATGATGCTGGATAATCTCCAGCGGAGCATCGTTAAGGATGTTTTAGGGAAAGTGCAGCAGAAAGATACCGCCATTAATTTGGTAAGGGTGAAATGGTGCGGTAAGAGCGCACCGGGTTTCTTGGTGACAAGAGCCGCTTGGCAAACCCCATCAGGAGCAAAATCAAATAGGTGTAATCGAACTTGAAATTTTATTTTAAGTTCCTAGTTGTCTGTAACTAGATATTATACGGGTAGGTTGCTTGAGGTAAATGGTAACATTTATCCTAGATAAATAACTGCGGTAGCTTTGGCTATACAGAATCCGGCTTATAGACCATCATTGTCTTTCTTGTGACTATATCATTTAATTAAAGAGAAATGATCAAATTCTTTCATTATCCTATATGTCCTCTTTCACGCCAAATTAGGGTATATCTAACCGAGTTAAACCTCGAAGTTAGTTTGGTTAAAGAAGCTTATTGGGAGCGAAGGGAAGATTTTATTAGAATTAACCCTGGTTCAACCCTGCCGGTAATAATATTTGGGGAAGAAGCTATAATTGGTTATTACGCAATTACTGAATTTCTAAGCGAAAAATTCGATAATTTCTACTTAATGCCTAAAACCCTTAAAGAAAAAACTAAAATCCGCCAAGAAATTTACTGGTTTAACGAAAAATTTTATCGTGAAGTAAGTAAATTAATCCTTGAAGAAAAAATGATTCGTCTTCTTAGAAGGATAGGGGGTCCTAGAAGTGAATATATAAGAGCAGCTAAAGCAAATTTACTTCCTCATTTCAAATATTTGACCTCTCGGTTAAATACTCATTCGTATATAACCTCAGAACAAATGACATGCGCAGACGTAGTAGCAGCTTCACACATTTCAACGATTGACTATTTCGGCGAGATAAAATGGGATAATTTCCCACTTATTAAACAGTGGTATGCAATTATAAAATCACGTCCTAGTTTTAGGTCAATTCTGCAAGATCACATAGCTGGGTTTGTTCCATATACAGATTATGCAAATCTTGATTTTTAAGTATGTTTTTAAAAATCAATAAAAAAATCTATATTTTAAAAGATATTAGGCTAAAAAAAATAATAAATAAATAGAATATTGAATACCAAAATAACTTTTTAGCTACGTGGTTTTGTTCTGTGTCTGCAAAAAGATTAACTGCATAATATAAAAAAATCAACCCAGAAATTATGGCAGTAATCAAATACAGGTGACTGCTAATGTTTAAAAAATAAGGCCATAAACTGATAAAAAACATCAATATACTATAAAACATAATCTGTTTTTTTGTATATAATACTCCTTTGATTACCGGCATCATTGGCACGTTACAATTTTTATAGTCATCTGACCTATATAACGCAAGCGCCCATGAATGTGGAGGAGTCCAAATAAAAATAATAGCAAACAACGAAAAAGCTTGCCATGATATATTGCCGGTAACTGAGGCCCATCCAATTATTGGTGGCAATGCCCCAGATACTCCTCCTATTACCACATTTTGAACAGATGTTCTTTTTAGCCAAATTGTATAGATGTAAATATAATATAATATGGTAAATGCAAGTAAGGCGGCTGATATGATATTTACTGATACCGCCATCATAATTACTGCCATAGTTCCTGTAATTATGCCAAAAGCAAGGGCCTCATCAGCTTTTACTGCGCCGGTAACTATAGGCCTTTTTTGGGTACGTTTCATAATTGCATCAATATCTCTATCGTACCACATGTTAATTGCTGCGGCTGAACCAGCACCGATAGTTATACATAAAATAGATACAAATGCAATTAGAGGGTGGATATTACCTGGTGCTAGAAGCATACCTGAGATAGCGGTAAAAACTACTAGCGACATAACGCGTGGTTTCATTAACATGAAATAATCTTTTACCGAACCGCCGAGGTTATCCTCGTATGATAGTGTAGGTAAATTGATATTGGACATCGTAGTTTACCTAATAATTGGCTGCTTTTCAAAACTATGATACGCTGGCGGCGAAGGTAATGTCCACTCCAAGGTGTCAGCTCCCTCCCCCCACGGATTATCCTCGCATTTTTTACCAAATTTTAGAGTATAAAAAATGATATATACAAAAAAAAGAGCTGCGCCAAAGGAGATATAGGATCCTATTGATGAAATTAAGTTCCACCCGGCAAATGCATCCGGATAATCTGGGATACGTCTTGGCATTCCAGCCAACCCTAAAAAATGCTGCGGAAAGAAAGTAAGGTTAACACTGAGAAAAGTAATCCAAAAATGTGTTTTTCCCATCCATTCAGGATATTGCTTTCCTGACATTTTACCAAACCAGTAGTAGAAGCCAGCAAATGCTGTAAATAATGCCCCAAGTGACATAGTATAATGAAAATGAGCAACTACATAATAAGTATCATGCAAAACTCTATCTAAAGCTGAATTAGATAAAACAATACCAGTAACCCCGCCAACGGTAAATAAAAGGATAAATCCTATTGAAAACAACATAGGAGTTTTAAAAGAAATTGATCCTCCCCACATTGTTGCTATCCAGCTGAATATTTTGATACCTGTTGGGACGGCAATAATCATTGTACCGGCTGTGAAATATATAAGAGCGTTGTATGACAACCCAACTGTAAACATATGGTGCGCCCATACTATAAACCCGATAAATCCGATAATTGCCATTGCGCAGACCATACCGGTATAGCCAAATATCTTTTTGCGTGAGAAAGTAGCAATCACTTGGCTTACGATACCGAATCCAGGAAGGATTATGATATATACTTCAGGATGGCCAAAAAACCAAAATAAATGCTGAAATAGAATAGGGTCGCCGCCCCCGTCGGGTTTAAAAAAGTGCGTGCCAAAATTCCTGTCAGTAAGTAGCATAGTAATTGCTCCGGCTAGTACTGGCAAAGCTAGTACAAGCAGAAATGCAGTAATAAGTATAGACCAGACAAATAAAGGTAATTTAAACATTCCCATTCCAGGAGCGCGCATGTTAAATATAGTCACAATCATATTAATTGCCCCTAAAATAGAGGACATACCTGCAAGGTGCAGGCTAAATATGGCCATATCAACAGCAGCGCCAGGATGGCCTGACAAATTGCTTAAAGGCGGATATACAGTCCAACCGGTACCTGCTCCCCCATCTGTTACGCTTGATAAGACAAGTAATATCAGTGATGGAACTAAAAGCCAAAAACTTATATTATTCATTCTAGGAAATGCCATATCAGGCGCACCAATCAGTAATGGTACAAACCAGTTACCAAAACCGCCAAATAAAGCAGGCATAATCATAAAAAACACCATAATCAAAGCATGGGCGGTAATTAGGACATTATAAAATTGATAATCTCCGCCCAAGAAATTTGAACCAGGTACAGATAGTTGTATTCTAAAAAGTACCGAAAATGCCCCACCTATTAAACCAGCAATTATCGACAGAATAATATACATAGTGCCGATATCCTTATGATTGGTTGACATTAACCATCTTCTCCATCCCCTTGGGGTATTATGATCATTATCTGCCATATATTCTTTCCTTGAGTTATTAAATTAATTATTATTACTTATAGTATGTTAATTTTTTGTATATTGTACAAATTCAGTAAGAAATTAATTGCCTACTAGACAGCTTCAGCTAATTGTTTAATATCAGCTCCTACTATCGTTTTAATGTTCCTTGTGATTTTATCATATTCCCAATCCCACCATTTTACTTGTAATAATTTTTCAATAACATCCTCAGTAAACCTTTTTCTTATCAAATGTGCTGGATTTCCAGCTACTATGGTATAGGGCTGTACGTTTTTAGTCACTACACTGTATGCACCGATAATCGCTCCATCACCTATTGATACTCCTGGCATTATTACAGAACCAGTGCCAAACCACACGTCATTACCGACTATTGTGTCGCCCTTTAAAGGGAATTCTGGTGTGTAATCTTTCCAATTATCAAAAAGAAAAAACGGATACGTAGAAAAACCGTTCATCTGATGATTCGAATTATCCATAATAAAAGTGGTATCAACCGCTATTTGGCAAAATTTACCAATAATTAATTTACAAAAAAAGCAGTTCCTGACATTTTTTTCCTCAAATCTTTCTGGGTTGGTGTAATCATGATAATAAGTATAATCACCTATAATAATGTTCGGATTACTAATGCAATTTTTAAGAAACACTGTTTCTTTAACCATTTTGGGGTAAATGAACGGATATAGGATATTAGGATTAGTCATATAAAATGGTTAATTCATTATTACTGCATACTAAGTTTCATTTTTGATTTAGCTACCCACTGCTGGAATTCTTCTTTGCTTACTACTTCAATAGCTATAGGCATAAACCCATGATTTACACCGCATAATTCCGAGCATTGCCCATAATAGACCCCTTTTTTATCTATTTTGGTCCAGGTTTGATTGACTCTACCAGGTACTGCATCAGTTTTGATACCAAGGGACGGAATAGCAAAACTATGAATTACATCAGAAGCAGTAATTAGGAACTTTATAACCGATCCTTGCGGGACAATTACTCTATTATCTACTTCTAAAAGCCTAATTTGTCCAGGTTTTAAATCCTTATCCTGAAGCATGTTGCTGTCAAATTCAATATTACCATGATCAGGATAGGAGTAACTCCAATACCATTGTGATCCTACAACTTTTATTGTAACATCAGGGGTAGGGGAGTGTTCAGCTATTTTGAGAATGCGGAAGGAAGGTACAGCTATAATAATTAGTATTAGGATAGGAATGACCGTCCATATAACCTCAATTGCTATATTATGGGTGAATTTTGCTGGAATAGGGTTACGCTTTGCGCTGAACCTGAATATAACATAAATTAGAAGCAGTAATACAAATAATACTATGGCTGTTATAATAAAAAGAAGAAAATTATGAAAAGAATGGAGTTCAGCCATGATTGGACTAGCGGCTTCTTGAAAGTTTAGTTGCCATTCATGCGGTTTACTAGCGTAACAGGTTGAGGCTTGCATAAAACCAATTACCAATAACAGAACCCTTGTCATAATTAATCCTAACAAAATTGATAAGCTGTACTATTTAGAATATATATCCCTACTTGCATATAATACCTGTTTTTCTCTAGATCATAAAGAAATAAATCAAACTATTACTTCTAATATGTTTACGATTTGCAAGAAAAGTTACACTGATTTAGCTTAGGGGTAAATATTGTTTTAAATAAAAGCCTGTATGGCTTTGGTTGCAAGCTGCAACGGTTTGAGGCACGCCTTGAACGACTATTCTACCTCCTTTTTCCCCTCCTTCTGGTCCTACATCGATTATATGGTCTGCTGTTTTGATTACGTCCATGTTATGTTCTATCACTAAAACTGTATTACCTTTATCTACAAGTTTATGTAAAACGTCTAATAATTTCTTAATATCATCGACATGTAGCCCAGTAGTGGGTTCATCTAATATATATAAAGTTTTTCCAGTTGAGCGTTTAGATAGTTCTTTGGCTAATTTTACTCTTTGTGCTTCCCCTCCAGAAAGGGTAGTAGCTGATTGGCCAATTTTAATATAACCAAGGCCGACTTCCTGTAACGTTACTAATTTTTCATAAATATTAGGTACTTTTTCAAAAAATGTAGTGGCATCTTCAACCGTCATATCCAAAACGTCAGCAATGCTCATACCTTTGTACTTAACTTCTAAAGTCTCACGATTGTATCTCTTACCATTACAAACATCACAATTAATGTACACGTCAGGTAAGAAGTGCATTTCTATTTTGATTAACCCATCGCCCTGGCATGACTCACATCTACCTCCTTTAACGTTAAAGGAAAATCTCCCGACTTTGTAACCTCGTGTTTTAGATTCTGGCAAATCTGCAAACCAATCTCTAATGGGGGTAAATGCTCCAGTATAAGTAGCAGGATTGGAGCGGGGAGTTCTACCAATTGGGGACTGATTAATGTCAATTACTTTATCTATATGCTCAAGTCCCTTAATTGACTCAAATTCTCCTGGGTAAATTTTAGTTCTCGGTTCTAAATATTTCAGGGCAGCCTTATAAAAAGTATGAATTATCAATGAAGATTTGCCGCTACCTGATACACCGGTTACAGCGGTGAAAGTACCCAGTTTTAGTGTGAAATTTACATTATGTAAGTTATTTGCTTTAGCACCTATTAATTCAATTTCCTTGCCTTTATGACCGGGTCTAATTTTATCTGGAACAGCTATAAACTTTTTACCGCTTAAATACTGACCAGTTATACTTTTCTCCGATTCCTTAATTTGTTGCGGAGTGCCTTGGGCTATTATATTACCACCATGAATACCAGCTCCAGGTCCTACATCAATAATATGATCTGATTCGAGCATAGTCTCGTCGTCATGCTCAACTACTATTACAGTATTTCCTAGATCTCTTAAATTCTTTAGAGTAGCAATCAGACGAGCATTATCTCTCTGGTGTAAACCGATTGATGGCTCATCAAGAACGTACAGAACACCGCTAAGGCCTGATCCAATCTGAGAGGCAAGTCTAATACGTTGACTCTCTCCTCCTGATAAAGTTCCAGACTCTCGGGATAAGGTTAAATAATCCAAACCGACATTGATTAAAAAGCCTAACCTTTCACGGATTTCTTTGATAATTCGCTCAGCGATTAACTGTTGTTTTTTATCGAGAACTGAATTTATTTCATCAAACCATTTTTTAGCTTGGATAATTGTTTTATTAGATACTTGGCCAATATTTAAATCACCTATCTTGACACATAAAGACTCTGACTTTAGTCTGTAGCCGTTACATTTGCTGCAATTATGTTTAGATTGGAAGCGTGACAATTCTTCTTTCATCCACGCAGTATCAACTTTGTGATACTTTTCCTCTAAACTTGGGATAATTCCGGCAAAAGGTTGTTCTATTATTTCTGATTTCCGGTCATCATGGTACTCGAATCTAATTTCTTCTTCTCCCGACCCATAGAACAAGACATTCTTAATTTCTCTAGGTAATTGCCCAAATGGAGTAGTTAATTTAAAATCGTAATGCTTTGCTAAAGATTCTAAGGTGTCCACAAAAAATTTAGACAATGATTTATTCCATGGTACAATAGCTCCATCGTTTATACTTAAAGTATCGTCTGTGACTATTAACTCTTCATCGAAAAAAGCTTCTTTCCCTATACCTTCGCATTTTGGGCAGGCACCAAACGGACTATTAAAAGAAAATATCCGAGGCTCTATTTCCTCTAATCTAAAACCAGAAACAGGACACGAGTATTTTTCTGATAAAGTTATTCTATCTCCTTTTTTATAAGAGGCTTTTATTCCTTCCGGTAATTCGACAATTTCTATATAGGTAAGACCTTCGCCCATCTGGAGAGACATTTCTAAACTTTCTGCTATTCTATTGCCAAGATCTTTATTAACTGCAATTCGATCAACGATAACTTCTATAGTGTGTTTTTTATTTTTATCAATCTTAGGTAATTCATCTAAATCGCATAACTCCCCGTTTAAAAATATTCTCTGAAAGCCATGTTTCTTTAAATTTAAGATTTCTCTACGGAATTCTCCTTTTTGTCCACGAATTATCGGTGAGAGGATATATATTTTTGTTTCAAGCGGAAGAGAATTGACTATATCAATCATCTCGGAAATAGATTGGCTTTTTATAGGCAAGCCCGTAGCCGGTGAATATGGTACTCCAACTCTAGCATAAAAAAGCCTTAAATAATCATAAATTTCTGTGATGGTACCAACAGTAGAGCGGGGATTTTTAGAAGTGGTTTTTTGGTCGATAGCAATGGCCGGAGATAAACCGGAAATTGATTCAACATTAGGTTTATTTTGTAAATGCAAGAATTGTCTTGCATAAGAAGAGAGGCTTTCTACATATCTTCTTTGTCCTTCTGCATATATCGTATCAAAAGCCAGTGAAGATTTCCCAGAACCACTAAGACCTGTTATGACAACGAATTTATTCCTGGGTATATCGACATTAACATCTTTTAAGTTATGCTCTTTAGCACCTCTAACTTGAATAAATTCCTGCATATTTTAATATAGATTAATATTGAAGCCTTCGAGCATTATAGTAGGCAAAAACTCTGTAATGCAATAATAAATTTTAATATGGATTAAATTATACTCCTACTACTAATAATTCAGCTGTTTCTGATTAATTTATATCTGAGGGTAGTAAATTCTCTTTGAAAGGAGTTTATGGATATGATATAGCTATTACAGAAGAACTGAAAATTTTTTAATCGTTATTAAATTTAAGAAAAATAGGAATTATAACTAATGGCAGGCAGTTTAAACAAAGTTTCGTTAATTGGTAATTTAGGCAAAGATCCGGAGATTAGAAGCACTTCTGATGGAAAGGAAATTGCTAGCTTTAGCATAGCAACTACTGAAGCTTGGAAAGATAAGATTAGTGGTGAGAAAAAAGAAAAAACAGAATGGCATCGTATTGTAGTTTTTAAGGAAGGTTTGGTTGGCATTGTTAAAAACTATATAAAAAAAGGTTCAAAATTATACATCGAAGGGCAACTTCAAACTAGGAAATGGGTGGATAATAATGGTCAGGAAAGATATACTACTGAGGTTGTTTTACAAGGATTTAATGCAAGTCTGATCCTTCTCGACGGTAAAGCTGGTGCTTTTACCGATACAAATACTAACAATAACTTACCTAATTTTGATAATAGTGAATTAGATGATGAGATACCTTTTTAAGTTTATTTTTGTAGGTATCATAGCCTCATTTTTGCTTTCTTCCTGCCAGAGTCTAGATAAGGCAGAAACTATTCCCGTTGTTGAGCTAAGTGGCTTTGAGAGAGTGTTAGTACCGGGCGGAGATTTCGTGATTACCACATATCAGAAAGTCCACGATAAAAAAGCTCCCTACGTTTTTTATATCGAGGGTGACGGTCTAGCTTTTATCAACAAATACACTGTTTCTCCAAATCCTACTCCGCGCAAGCAAATGCTTATGAACTTGGCTGCGATGGATAAAAGACCAAATGTTGTTTATGTGGGAAGGCCTTGTCAATATACACCGATGGAATTAAATCCTAAATGTAGTAAGACATATTGGACAGATAAAAGATTATCCGATGATTCAGTAGCTGCTATTAACGATGTAATAAACAAAGTTAATGCTAATCATCAGAAATTCAGCTTGATTGGTTATTCTGGAGGTGGAGGTATCGCTGTTTTAGTAGCTGGAAGAAACCCTAGGGTTAAGGACGTTATAACTATTGCGGGAAATCTAGATCACTTAGCTTTTACAGAATATCACAACGTAATTCCGATGAGTGGTTCATTAAACCCAATTGATTATGCAGCGTCAATAAAAGATATACCGCAGTGGCATATTTCCGGAGCTAATGATAAAATAGTTCCACCTTTTATCGCTGAGAAATATACTAGAGTTTCTGCCTCACCTTGTGTAGCTCAGGAAACTTTTTCCGGTGTAGGACATAAAGAAGGTTGGGATCAAGTCTGGGAAAGTATATATACCAAACCTATTAGATGTTATCATTAATTAAATGTAAGCTTCAGCAGATGGGTCAGAATAATCAGATGTCTGGATAATTGTTAAAGAAAGTGAAATTTATTTTAAATTCCAGTTTTTTTTAATAAAAGTTTTGTTACTTATTGTAAATCTTATCCAAGAAAAATCTTATATAAATCTTATAATCTAAGGGTATTAAATAAATATCCGGTTTAATTGTTTTTTTAAATTTTACCTATAGTGTTAATTTCTTCTTTGCAAATCCATTTTTTTCAATTAATAATTAAAATAAAAAATAAATTAAAAATCGGTGTTATAAAATTATGTTTTTTAATATAGATGTAATAATAGTAATTGGATTTCTAACCTTAAATTTAATATGTGGGCTTCTCTCTGGTTATGGAATAAAAAATATTAGGGAATATGCCATCGGTAATAAAAATTTTTCTACCGCAACTATTGTTGCCGCAATTGCAGCAACTTGGATTGGTGGTTCTAATTTTAGCATCACTGTAGCTGAAACCTATACACAAGGAATTTTTTTCTTGATATGTAGCCTGGCTGAAGCAGTATCTTTTTGGTTGATTGCTTATTTTTATGCCCCCAGAATGGCAGAATTTCTAGGAAAACTATCAATAGCAGAGGCTATGAATGATATATATAATAACCGCTATATAAGAGGTATTATAGCTATATTTAGTACAGTTCCCGCAATAGGTAGAATTGCTATGCAATTTCTAGTTTTACATACCCTCTTAAGTCTATGGCTTGGGATGCCTGGTGTATATGCTACCACATTAAGTAGCTTAATAATAATTATTTATTCTACTTTTGGGGGAATTAAATCAGTAACTTTTACTGATTTAATTCAGTTTTTTACTTTTGGTGTTGTCACGCCAATGGTTGCCTTTTTAATTTGGAAATCATTTGATAATAATGACCAAATAATTACAGCTGTTATAACTGATCCAATATTTAATTATAGTTTAATTTCTGATTCCCAAAAACAAGTTATTAACGATACTTTGTACTTATGCCTATTTTTAATGATACCACTTCTTGATCCGGCAATTTTCCAAAGAATATCGATGGCTAAATCTACATCACAAGTATCTAAATCTTTTATTATAGCTATCTTCTTTATCCTTCTTTGTGATGCTCTAGTGCATACTGTTATTGGGGTTTTATTTAGAGCTGATCCGGGCATTACTGGTATAAATGCAGATAATGTTATTCAGTATATACTAGATCATTATTTAACTTACGGATTAAAAGGAGCTTTTGTTGTTGGTATCATGGCAATGGTTATGTCTACTGCAGATAGTTATATAAATTCATCATCGGTACTACTTAGCTACGATTTTATTAAGTCTACTGGTATAAATTTAACAGAGAAAAAAGAATTATTTTTAGCCCGTGTTTTTTCATTGTTTGTTGGCATTATAGCCCTTTGTGTTAGTTTATTTGCTGGAAACCTATTAGAGTTACTTTTATCTGTATATAGCTTCTATATGCCGGTTGTGACAGTACCTTTTACACTAGCCATTTTTGGTTTTCGTAGTACTGCTAAGGCTGTATTAATTGGTATGGTATCTGGATTTGTTACTGTATTATATTTTTCAGTATTTTCTGAGAAATATAATATAATACCAGGTATACCTGGTACTTTAATTAGCCTAGTATTTTTTATAGGAAGTCATTATATATTGGGAGAAAAAGGAGGATGGGTTGGTATTAAAGACAGAGGACCTCTTGAAAGCATAAGGTTAGAAAGAAAAAGAAAAATAACAAATTTTATTTACTTACTAAAAACTTTTAGTTTTAGTCATTTCTGTAAAAACAACACTCCAAAAGAAGAAAGAATCATGGTCTATTTTGGTTTGTTTTGTATACTCATGGTATTCTCTAGTGCTTATGCTTTACCAAAAGCTTTACACCAAAAATATGAAGTTGTGCTTTACTTTATGTACTATTCAGTACTTACCTTATCAACTATATTTATTACATATACCTTTTGGGTAAAAGAATTTAAAAATAGAGTATTTATATCTATATTATGGAATATAGCAGTATTTTATAATTTAGCTTTTTGCGCCAGTTTATTAGCTATTATTGGTCAATTTTCTCAGGTACAGGTCGCTATATTAATTACAAGCCTAGTTACTATATCGATTTTAATGTGCTGGCAAGTTGCTCTATTGATGATTATCGGGGGAGTGGTACTTAGTGTTGTATACTATAAAACTTATATCGATATAAATCCCTTAAGTGATTATATGAATGATTTACAGTTCAGTATAACCTACTCCTTACTTTTGGTAAGTGCTATATTAATAGCTTTTTTAAAACCAAAGCAGCAATATCAAGAATTAACAGAGGGTAATAATGCCTTTTTAAGCAATAAAGTGCTAGACCAAAAGAAAGAACTAACTAAGCTATATGAAATTAAAAATGAGCTCTTGCGGAATCTAGGGCACGAAACCCGTACACCAATTGTTGGTATTACTAGTCTTGGGCAGGTTTTGTCGGACAACTACGATAAATTTAACGAAGAGCAAAGGCGTAAGGCAATTAAGGACATTGCTGATAGCTCTGAAAGGTTAACCAGTTTAGTAAATAACCTGATTGATTTATCACAACTCAGTAACGTTAACTACGACCTAAATAAGACTCAAGTAAACTTAACTGATTTAGTTTACGAAAGATTAGAACTATGTAAAAAATTGTATATTGCCGACAAAGATAAAGAAAACTTGTGGTTTGATTTACAAATAGAAGGTAAATTAACTAGCCTATGTGATAAATATTATATCTCAAGTGCTATAGACAATATAATAGTAAATGCTATTCAATATTCTAAACAAGGAGCAATTACAATTAAGTTAAAATCAGAACAAAACAATAATATTGTCTTTAGTGTAAAAGATGAAGGAATAGGTATTCCTAAAGATGAGTTATTAGAAATTTTTGATCCTTTTACAGTCGGTTCAAATACTAAAACTCCTGCAGGTGGTAGAGGTATAGGGCTTGCTTTGTGTAAAAAAATTATTGAAGTGCATAATGGTCAGATATGGGCTACGCAAAATCAAGATAAAGGGGTTACTGTTGCGTTTTCTTTGCCAATTTAATTAAAGTTTTAGTATTTTGATTCTTCACTAACTTTTAAAGGCGAATTAATTTATAATAATTCGCAGTTCATGTTTGATTATTTCTGAGTCAGTAGTAATTAGCGATAAACCTTCGTGACTAGCTTGAGCTATTGACATCCTATCAAATGGGCCTCTATGTGTAACGGGGGTAATTCAGACAGGGTTATAATATGCTTGTAATTGGATGTCTAATAAATCAAATCCATTTTCTTGTAATTGAGGTATAAAATCGCCAGCCTAAATAATTTTGTTTTTTAACAAGCTTAATCTATTACAACTTTTTATAGGTTTGTATTTAAGAATTTTAGCTATAGGTTTTCCAGTTCTTTCAATTATTATTTCTTCTTCAATTTCTCCTTATTTTTTTAGCAAAGATGATAAATGGGCTTTGGCAGAACTAATGTTTAGTGATTGCATAAAATTTACTTAAATAGATTGGTCTGTATATATTTAATTTTTGTTATTAATACAATCCATAATCGCAAAGGCGACTACTTCAAGTATATCAGTTGCAGAAGAACCCATAGGTATGATTTGCACAGGGTATTCAAAACCATTTAAAATTGGGCCAATAAATACCTCACCTGCTAGTTCTTCAAGTAAGTGAGTTGCAATAGCAGCCGAATGGAGACCAGGCATAATTAAAACGTTTGCAGGACCTGTTAACCTACAGAAAGGGTACAATTTCTGCAAATTAGTATTCAATGCTACTTCTGCCGACATTTCCCCATCATATTCAAAATCTAAATCCATTTTATCAAGTATGGTGATTGCCTCGCGAACTCTCGATGATTTTTCTCGAAGTGGATTACCAAAATTGGAAAAAGACACTATAGCAATTCTTGGAGTATATCCCATAGATTTAGCTACTTCTGCTGTCTGCAGAGTAATTTCTACTAAATCTTCTGCTTGAGGTAATTCACAAACCGTATTATCAGCAAAGATTATATTATGTTCCCGAGATAGCATTATAGAATATCCAATAATTCTTTTGCTTTTTTTAGGCATGATTACTTTCGATATATCATCTATACTGTCGTAATAACTTTTTGTAAGGCCTGTCACCATAGCGTCAGCATCTCCGCAAGCCATCATACAAGCAGCAAAAATGTTTCTATCAGATTTAACAAGCCTTGCACAATCTCTATATAAATATCCTTTGCGCTGTAACTTTTTGTAAAGATAATCTATGTATTTGTTCAAATTATTATTGATTGCAGCATTCATAACTGTAATATTTTCAAGGGAATATCCTTCCCCTAAGGCTTGGACAATGGGATCAATTTTACTGTGTCTTCCTACGAGAATTGGGCTTCCGTAATGCTCATCACGTAACATCATTGCTGCTTTTATTACTTCTTCCTCTTCACCTTCTGCAAAAATCACCCTTTTAGGTTTATCATGGGTGATTTTATCAAATACAAAATGCATATAATTCGAGGTAGGATTTAACCTGTTTGCAAGTTCTGACCTATATTTTTTGATATTAAGTTCCTTAATTTTTGCTACACCACTTTTAAGTGCAGCTTGTGCTACAGCTACTGGAACAGTAGTAATTAACCTTGGATCAAAAGGAACGGGAATAATGTAATCAGGACCAAATGTTTTCCTACTGCTATTATAAGCACGATAAACCTCTCCTGGCACGGGTTTTCTAGCTAATTCTGCTAAGGCGTAAGCGGCTGCTATTTTCATTTCTTCGTTAATGCAAGTAGCTCTAACATCGAGAGCTCCTCTAAAAATATAAGGAAAACCCATTACATTATTTACTTGATTATCGTAATCTGATCTGCCAGTAGCAATTATTGCATCATTCCTGACCGATTTTATATCTTCAGGTGTAATTTCTGGATCAGGATTGGCCATAGCAAAAATTATCGGGTTTTTAGTCATTGAAGCTACCATTTCCTTTGTCATAGCTCCTTTGACTGAAAGTCCCAAAAATACATCTGCACCTTTGATTGCTTCGCTTAATGTACGATGAGGAGTATCAATGGCCTTTTCTTCTTTCCACTTATTCATTCCTTCTGCACGTCCTTTATATATAACGCCTTGAGTATCACAAAGAATAATATTATCTTTATTGACTCCTAGAGATATGGCAAGGTTGATACAAGACATAGCTGCTGCTCCTGCTCCATTTACTACCATCTTAATTTCTGACATTTTTCTTTTTGTCAGAAGAACTGCATTAATTAGAGCGGCTCCAGTAATTATAGCAGTTCCATGTTGGTCATCATGAAAAACCGGGATATCCATTAATTCTTTAAGCCTTTCTTCGATGATAAAACACTCAGGAGCTTTTATATCCTCTAAATTAATTCCACCCCAGCTATATCCTAGATGCTTTACTGTGTTAATGAATTCTTCAGGATCAGCTGTATCTACTTCTATATCAAAACAATCAATATCGGCAAATTTCTTAAATAATACCGCTTTTCCTTCCATGACGGGTTTGGAAGCTGCTGCTCCTAAATTGCCAAGACCTAAAACAGCTGTACCATTGGATATTACTGCTACCGTATTACCACGTGCAGTATATTTATATATATCATCTGGATTATTCTTAATTTCAAGACAAGGTGCTGCCACTCCCGGAGAATAGGCCAAAGACAGATCATGTTGAGTTAAAAGATGTTTTGTAGGTTTTAAAGCAATTTTCCCAGGCTGACCTTTTTCATGATATTCTAAAGCTTTTATATAATCGGGTGAATGTTTTTTATCCATTTTAATATATACAAATTAATTTAACTACATCATCGCTACGCGAGGATATACACAAGTATAGATAATGACAAGATAGAAAATACAGTAGTAGAAGTAATTATCGATGACATTGTCTCCGGATCACCACCAAGTTGTCTCGATAATATATAGGCAGAGCTTGCGCATGGCAGACAGCTAAATAAAATTCCTACAGATTTTGCTATACCGCTAATTGACATAATCCATAAAATTATAAAAGTTATTACTGGGGTAATAATAAGTTTAATAAAGCTTGCAGAAATAATTATTTTCATATGATCAGGATTAATTTTAAACTTTAAGCTAGCACCAACTATTAATATGCCAATTGTTAAAGCCGAATTAGCTATACTGTCAATTGTTTTTTCAATTCCCATATTTAAATCAATTTTGAAATAGTTAAACGCAAAACCGACTAAGCTAGCAATAACAAAAGGATTAGTTATAATAGATTTCATCATTAGGACCATACTTTGCCTTTTAGAAGCACCTCCGTTTTCTAGAGGTAGATAATAAACAAAGCACATGATTGCTGTAACATTAGTGAGCACTATCATATAGGGCGAGATACTCGCTACTACTGACAACCCGTTTTCTCCAAATAAAGCAGAACTCAGAGCAAAGAAAATATAATTGTTATATCTGGTAGCACCCTGAAATAATGAAGTAAATTGAGCTTTATCGTAATTTTGTTTCGTTTGATGATAGACTACAAGGCCAGAAACTATTAAATTTGAGATTACCAGAGCAATAACTAATCGAAAAAATTGGGTAGCTGCTAATTCAAGCCTATAAGTACTACCAAACAAGACAGCCGGGAATAAAATATAAAAAGATAATTTCTCTAGTCCACGCCAAAATTCATCAGAAATAAGCCACTTCTTTCTTATAAAACTTCCAATAAGAGCAATCAAAACAATAGGCAAAACATTACAAAAAACACTGTACATGGTTATTTTGATAATACATAATATTTAAAAAGTCTGGCCATGATAGCAATTACGCTGCAGCAAATCAAGTAAGGTCTTAATATTATTCCACCGGTTCTAAACTAAGCCGAAAGCTTTACTATAGTAACTGCGTATATCAAGAAAATAATAAAAAAAATTATCGCCATTAATACGTAATTTTTCTGCCTTATCTTTTTGGGCAAATAATTTTTTTTCATATAATAAATAGATATTTCTTAATTACAATATACATTATTTTTCCCTAAAAATATATATTTTTAATTCCCTATATCCTGAGGCTTTTCCAAATTTTAATAGACATTTATTACAAAAACAAAGATTCATAAGGGTTTAAGTTACGATAATATACAAAATTCTAAAAACTGAATAATAATATTTTATCAAGACTTAGCGTGCCTGCTATGCAAATTACAAAATATCGTAATTGTAAATAACAGTATTTATCGATAGTTTCTAGTTCTTTTTTGCTGTCGCAATAGCACTCAACAGATCTTCTAATTCTTTAGTGTCTGCTTCTTTTTTTGGAGCAAATAAATTACCTGTAGCTTTAAGAGCAATTTTAGCAGGGGTAGAATCGGCATAACTTCTTCCAGGAGCAGGCTTGGATAAATAAAACGAAAACACTGAAATAAGGTCAATATCTAGATTATATAAATTAAAACTAGCTGATGCAGCAGCGGCCGTATACTTGGTTTTAAATCCTATATCCTTGAGAGTAAAGAGGCCTTTTACGAGTTCTACAGCGGCTTTTAATTCACTAATTTCAGTTTTTTCTGTTAATATTGCCTCTTTTAAATCATCTTTAAAAGATTTAAGGTTGTAGTTTGGACTACTGACAGCCTGTATTAGATTATCAATGGAAAAATTGTTTATAGTTATACTCTTAGCAAGAATGTCTGACTTTGTATATAAATTATATAGCTGCTCTTCAAGCGAATTACCATTTGTAGACCACATACCATTAGCACTGATTACACCACCGCTGTCAAGAACTCCTGCTGGCATGAATTTGCTAATTTCCGGAATAATTGCTGAGTTCAAGGCATATACAAAATTTATTGTATAGGGATCAAGTAATATACTGCCAGAAGAAGACATTCGGCCGCCGAATATGTCTGCATCAAACTTATTAATCTCAAATAAAGCTTTGTTATTCTTAGCTTTAAAAATAACCCTATCAAGAGAAAAATCTCCTTGATAAAGTTTATCGAGCATAAAGTTCATATTAAGATCAACCTTGTCCAAAGCATAATTTGCTAAAATGTATTGCCTTAATTCAGAAATAGCACGAGGCGACAAGAAATCAACCTCGATAGCTCCCCCATGAATTGTCATTCCAAAGGATGGTTTTAGTGCAGATGTAACAAGTTCAATGGTTGCGTCAATATGGTTCTTACCGTCATTTAATGATAAATTCTCTAGTTTAATTTTCCCCGGTAATAAATTAAGATTAAAGTTGACATTTTTATATAATGAACCCTTAGCAACAAGTTGATCTACGCTTATATTGTAATTACTTATAGAATTTATTGTTCGTAGCGGAATGAATTTACTTAAATAATCTTCTTTTTTGGAATCTTGGGTTAGCTCTATAGCATAATTATACAAATGATTAAAAGCTGGAAAATTTTTCTCGTCTAAATTAACTTTGGCAATTTTTAAATCAGCATTAATTCTTGGCGAGTCACCTATAAATTTAGTTGAAAAGAAACCAGAAATTTCAGTATCGTTAGTTTTTAGTAACAAATCCTGCATTGAGATTTCTACCGAGCTCAACTGAACATTAGATACAAGGCTATATGGAATATAACTTTCAGATCTTAATTCCGCTCCACCTAAGATTTCAATTAGATCGTTAAGGTCTTTATGTGTCAAGGCAATTACGCCATTAAAAAGACTCCGGAAAGAATTTTCAGAAATGACCCCTTTAATCTTGAAACCACCTCCTTGATCAAAAGTACCGGAAAAATCTTCAACTTTACCTTCTCCATTCTGAATGAAGAAATCCAAATTAACATCCGTTACAAGATTCTTAGGGCTGAATATTATCTGTTTTGCAGAAATATTTGCTCTTAATTGGTTTTTATTCAGACTGAATTTGTTCTTATTGCTCGAAGAGTATAAATTAATGCTTGGTTTATCAGGATCGTTGTTTTTACTCAAATTTCCTAAGTCTAGTTTACTGAAATTGATTTGGACATTATTAATATCCTGATTATTTTTACTAAATGCTATCTCTCCAGTACCAGCAATAGAATCAGACTGAATTATAATATTTTTAAGATTAAGCCAATTATTTACAGGCAAAATATCTAAAGTGATTTTTATTTTTTGATTAAAAGACAATTTATCAGACAAATTGGCAAAATCCGGTAACAATGCTAAAAATTTGGTAACCAAAGATCCAGTTACCAATTCCATTTTTCCGCTCTTTAAAACAGAATTTTCGTATATTTCCTGAAGCTTTAGGCTGTGTTCTGGATTAGTAACGTCAAGGTTAAAGTTAATTTGGCTAGCATTGTTAATGAAATTACCTTTTACACTACCGATAGAGGCTATTTCACCGGTAAATTCTGCTCCTTTTTTATTGCCTGAAAAAACAAAATTTTCTATAGTAAATGGGATATCCTTATCTGATTCAACAAAAATCAATTTATCAATCCTAGCTGACATAGTAAGGGCTTCTTTTTTTATTAGCTCACCAATAAATTCATCGTGATCTATATAATTTACATCATCATTAGATAGGTGGATTATTGCTTGGCCAATTTCTATATCAGAAACCTTATGGCTGAAACTTAAAACTGATAATAAAGAGAATCTAATGTTGATATTTTTAAGTTCAATTTTTCCTTCTTGTTTGACTTCATCTATTATTAATGAAGGGGAAGGAAATTGCTTGATCCTGTAATTAACCTGATTAATGTCCTTAACGTCAATTTTAGCACTGCTAACAAAATCTTTATAGATCTTATTATAATCTGTTAGATAGATAGAACTCCCCACTACGGCTAAAAAAATAGCAATTACACCAATTAACGACAGAATAAACTTTTTCATGATATCTCTTTAATTTTTAGCTATAGTTAAGTTATACAATCTTTGTGGCCTTATAAAGGCCGGATTGGCAATAAGTTCATAATAGTAGTTTTTAAATGTCCGATCAATTAGTTGCTGATAAAAATATACTAGATGACAAATTAATTATAGTAGGAGTTATCTCCTCAGCACACGGTATAAAGGGTCATGTGATAGTTAAATCCTTTACCGACCCCGCTGGGAATATTGTAAATTTACCAGTATTTGACCAAGATAACACCACGGTTGAGCTAAAAATTATCAGAGTTAAACCAGACGGAACTCTCATTTGCAGTTTGAATAATTGCCATAGTAGAACGGAAGCAGAGAGATTTATTAAAAAATTCCTTTACTGCTTAAGAAGTAATTTACCGTCAATCTTAACCGAAGATGAGTTTTATATCGAAGATTTAAAAGGCTTAAAGGTGGTTGACCTTAATGGAAATCATATAGCTAATATTACCAATATTGCTAATTATGGAGGCGGAGATATTGTGGAAGTACAGTTTCTTCTCAATGGGAAGCTCGAGATGCTACCCTTTACGAAGGAACTATTTCCTGAAATAACCAAAAACCATGCTGTGATGGCTTTAAAAACAAAAATAACTAAAAGTTTATGCTAAGATCATGTGTTTTTCTTTTTTATTTCTTGAGTTGTAAAATACTTTAAGTAAAATATTTATTTAAATCCTAAATGGCTAACTTTTTAATCTTTATAATATTTTAACTCTAGGCTGGTAATTTACAATTTATTAATGGGCTATACTAATTAATCTAAAGTTAATAAACTAAAGATGAAACCTTGTTTTGTAAATTAAAATAAATTATTAGGGCTTTTAAAGAAGTTTATACATGGCAAAGAAAAAAGAAGAAGCAAATTTAGATCATATGTGGGAGATCTATTACTTAATGGTAGGTGGTAAAGCAACTGAAGAACAAAGTAAAAAATTATACAACTGGGCAGAAAAAGTTATATCAGAATTAAGAAGTGTTTCTGATCAGGATATAGGTAGGGACTGCAATACTTCGGATGATGATTTATCAGGCAAGGAGGGAAAAACTTTGGAATCTCAATCCTTTATTACATTTCGTTTCCGCAGTACCTGGTTTGAGGTAATAACGGTTCCTGACTTAAATGCCCCCTTAAAGCCATTAGGTGAAAATTTACCTGATGGTGAAACGGAATCTTCTTCAGAGAGTTAATAGCCCAAGAACTGTGACAAGCTATTTTCTTTTAGTTTATTCTTAACCTTTTATGCTGCTATAAAAACACTGTACCGTTAAATCTTGGTTCATATTTTAATAGTTTTAGCTAACGATGTTAAAAAAATAATATAGCGAAAATTTATAATCCTAAAAAGGAAGAGAAGAGTTTAGATACTATCTAATTTTAAATAAAACCCTTTGAAACCTATTAAAGTGATGTATTAAAATAGTAGAAGAAGTAATTATGTTTCTACCATTTAGAATAAAACTATTGAACCAATTAGGATTTCATCAAAATAATGATAGGCAAAATTGGATCAAGGCAGCCAATTATAATTCGTTTAACCTTAAATCTGATCACGTAATGGTTGATTTTTTGACTGATTCTGGAACAGGTGCAATGAGTACTAAACAAACAGCAAGGTTAATTGCCGGTGATGAATCATATGCTGGATCTGCATCCTATCACAATTTTTATAACGTCATTAACTATATCACAAATTTCCAATATATTTACCCTGTGCACCAGGGAAGGGCAGTAGAGAAAATCTTATTTTCTATTTTTTATCAAGTAGGAGCAAAATTATACCTAGTAATGGCCATTTCGATACTACAAGGGCTCATATTGAATATAATGGAGGTAAAAACTAGATTTGGTTAATGAATCTGACGATAATTTTAAGGGTAATATGGATATAGATAAACTACAGAAATTGTTGGAAAGTAATAATAAAGCTATACCGTGGATAATGCTTACAATTACTAATAATACAAATGGTGGACAACCTGTTTGCTTAAATAACATAAAAGCAGTTAGTAAGTTAGCTCGCCAGTATAATAAATTATTTTTATTGATGGATGTAGATTTGCTGAAAATGCTTTTTTTATTAAAAGACGTGAAAGTTATTATGCTGATTATTCTATAAAAGATATAGAACGCAAAATTTTTTCATATGTTGATGGAATGACAATGAGCACTAAAAAGAATGCAATCGTGCATGCCGGCGGTTGGATAGCTACAAACAATTCTGATTTAGCAAAAAAATTGAGGAATTAGTAATTCTACATGACGGGTTTAAAGCTTATGGTAGTTTAGCTGGCCGTGATTTAGATGCGATAGCTATAGGTGTCCTATCTGGTCTTCTATTAGATTATTTACAGCATAGAATTGAACAGGTACAATCATGAAGCCAAGAATTATTAAAGCTAGGTATACCATTATTAACCCCAGTAGGAGGGCATGCGATATATGTTAATGCAAAGGAATTTCTTCCACATATAATACCTACCCAGTTCTCAGGTCATGCATTAGCGGTAGAGCTTTATATTCAAGGAGGAATTAGAAGTTGTGAAATTGGGTCATTAATGTTTGGAAAAAACGGTAAGACGTCTCAGAAAGAATTGCTTCGACTTGCTATACCAAGGAGAGTTTATGGTAAAGAGCATATTGATTATGTAGTAGGTATTTTTGAAAAAATTACTAAAATCAAGCATAAGATTAAAGGCATGAGAATTATAGAGGATACAGGTTCTTTACGGCATTTTACTGCACCATTAGATTATGTAGAAAGTTCTAATTAAGAAGAACTTAACTATATTACCTTAAGCATTAAATCTTGTTTCTTAACTTTACCATCAATAAGTTGAATGAAGCCATTTTTTCTATAAAATGGTTTTGCAGTAATAGTGCTATTTACTGTAAGTTCTTTTATTTTAGATCGTTTTGCAACCTGTATTAGCTTATTTAACAAAGCTTTCCCTATTCCCATTTTTACGTAACCAGGAAGTATGTAATTTAACAAGATTTCGCCTTTTTTACTCATCATTATAAATCCAACAACGGTATGACTTTTGCTAATAGCTATATATGCATAATTATTGCTTACCCAAGTAGCTATATTTTTAGGGGTTTTATTAGAAATCCAATCTTGAATCAAAACATACTGATGTTTATGGTCAGCAACGCATATCTCAATTATAGATCTAATTATTAATTGATTAATTTCTTTTATATGTTCACCCCTAGCTTTAGCAATTTTGAAATTTAAGTTTTTCATAAATTTAGCACTGATGTTTATTAGCTACTTATAGATGGGTTTTACTTAATTATCCTGAAAGCTTGTGAGTAGATCCTATTTTCTTTAACTCTTCTTCTTTAAGTTCTAGCACTTCAGATTTTCCGGTAATTAATTGATATCTTTGCAAGTGGATTTGCTTTTTATTGAAATCAGATTCTACCCCTAAATTAGATATATTTTTTGCTTTTGATAAAAAATTTCTATTAAATGAAGCGGCGAATTTATCATAATTTCCGACTAAGCTCGATATATTAGATCCCAGTTTTGCTGAATATTCAGCCAGAGAAGAAATGGAATTAATAAGTTTTTTTACTTCTTCAATAATTTCTAAGTTGTTATGGAGCATTAAATTTTCAGCAATTTGGAATTTAGCAAATGATAACATATTCATAAGACCGGCAGGGCCTACTGGGAAAATATTTAAATTCCAAGCTTTATTTAGGAATTCACTATCGGCTTCAACTATTTTTTCGATTGCATGTTCACTAGGCAAAAACATAAGTGTTATAACATTTGCATATTTTCTTCTGCTAGCTAAATTGGTATCTAACTTTATACCCTTAGTATAATCTTTCCCAGCTAGGGATTTTAAGTGAAAATTCATAGTTTTTACTAATCGGTTGGTATCTTCCGATTCATCTATTAAAAACTTCGAAGCCTTGGCATCGATAATCATAATATTATCCGAAGGTAGGAAAATTACAGCATCTGGCCTTAGTGTATTGTTATTTTCCGTATTTAGATTATATTGCATAGAAAAATCTAAACCGTTCTTTAAACCAGAAGCTTTCAGTATATTTTCTAAGGTAATTTCTGCTAATTTGCCAGCACCAGACGGTGAAAGTAGAGAATTCTTAATCAGATCAACAGTATCTTGGGATTTTTCAATATCACGCTTAAGAGAACCAACCATATTAACTATTCTTTCAAATTCGCTGTTAAACTTTTCAGCAGTGATTTTGATAGTTTCCTCTGACAGTTTGCGATTACCTTCAGTTTCTGTTTTGTGGAGGTTTATAAGCTGTTTTGATAAATCATTTCCTAGCTCAAACAATGCAGCTTTTGTTAGTTCCTGAGATTTTTTAGTAATGTTTTCAAAATCGCTTATTAATTTTTCCTGCTGTTGAACTTTAGCTGATATTTGCTCAATATATTTGATGTTTTCGATCTTTTCATTAATAGCATCTTCGTACTTAATGGTTAAATCTTGTAATGTTTTATTTTTCTCATCTAATAAAATTTCTAGCAAGTTTATTTTTGATTTATTAGCTACGTATTTATAAAGGAGAAAAGTGGTTATTAAAGCGGATATCGCTAAGATGAAAGGAATGATGGTCATAGTCTATTGCAAAAATAACAATTTCAAATATTTTAAACAAGAATAAAAAAGGTATCTAAAAATGAAAAAAATTGTAAGTTTTATTTTTATAATTTTAACATGTTTTCACAATATTGGTTTTGCAGAAATTATACAAACAAAAGATACAAAAGTTGTTGAGAATATACTAACGTCCATTGACACCGATACTCTTGTTATTTTTGACGTTGATGACGTGTTAATGTATCCTGATGATAAAATATTAAGATCACAAAATGCAGATGCTTGTAAAGAATTAGTCAAACAATTAAAACAGCGGGTCGGCAAAGATGAAATACAAGATGTTACTAGTATTATATTGCTTGCAAGGAAAAATAAACCTGTCGATCCAAAAATGATTAACTTAATAAAAACTTTGCAGACAAATAACATCAAAGTATTAGCTTTAACAAACTGCGCAACAGGGAAATTTGGTTTAATCCCTAATACTGAAAATTGGCGTATATCCGAATTAAAGAGCCATGGTTATTATTTTTATAAATCTTGGCCAGATTTGAAGGACATTAACTTAAAGCCCTTAATGAAAGATTCAAATGATGCTAGTCCTGTGTATAAAGAAGGTGTATTGTTTGTTGATCAGACGGGAAAAAAAGGTGCTGTTCTAGATGCTTTCTTAACCTCCGTCAAAATTATACCTAAAAGAATCGTTTTTATGGACGATAAATCTAAAAATCTTGAATCAGTCGCTGAATTTGCAAAGCAACGTAATATTGAATTTATAGGTATTGAATACACAAAGGCTTTAGACGAAAAAGAGGTGCTAAATAAAAATATTGCTCAATTGCAGTTTGAAGTTTTGGGAAAAGAGAAAAAATGGATTTCGGATACTGAAGCTGATAAATTACTTAACTCAGAATACTAAATTATAGTTGAACCTGTTGTGTAAATACAGAAAGTAAAATTGCTAATAGTGACTTTAGTTAAATTATCGTTTTCGGTGGTGATTTTTATAAATTTAATGGGTGAATTATATTATGCTGTAATTATGTTTGTATATTCTATTTTATCTTTCAATAAAAATTGATTTTAATATATTCACCCGTAATTAACTTTCAAGCTAGTGAATATTACATAATATCACACTTACTAATATCATGGTGTTCTCCTACTAGCTCGTTTTATTTGTAAATATATTTTGGCAGTACTTCCTTATAATTGGTTAAAACTCATTCCCATAATATTGTAACCGCAGTCAACATATTGAATTTCACCTGTTACCCCAGAACTAAGGTCGCTGAGCATGTAAAGTGCTGCACCTGCAACATCTTGCTGGGTTGTATTTCTTTTAAGAGGAGAAGTATCAGCGTGTATTTTTAGCATTGTTTTGAAATCGCCAATAGCACTGGAAGCAAGAGTTTTAATAGGCCCTGCTGAAATAGCATTTACCCGGATGTTATGTGATCCCATATCATTAGCTAGATATTTTACACTTGTCTCTAAAGCTGCTTTTGCAAGTCCCATAACATTATAGTACGGTATAACTTTTTCTGCCCCGTAGTAACTAAGGGTAATAATACTACCGCCGTCAGACATAAGAGGTTCTACTCTTTTAGCAAGGGCGGTTAAAGAATAGCAAGAAATGTTCATTGCATTTAAGAAATTGGCTAATGAAGTGTCAATATACCTGCCTCGTAATTCTTCCTTATCGGAAAACGCAATAGCATGTACCAGAAAATCAACTTTCCCCCATTTGTCCTTAACGGATTTAAATAGGTCATCCATGGATTTCTCATTTGTTACATCACATTCTAAAATGAATTTACAATCAATTTCTTCTGCAAGCGATACGACCCTTTTCTGAAAAATTTCACTCGGGTAAGTAAGGGCAATCTCCGCGCCATGAGCTTTCGCAAGTTGTGCTATTGCCCATGATATTGATAGATTATTAGCCACACCTGTAATTATTCCTTTTTTACCTTTTAATAATTCAGTTTGAACTTCTTTCATTTAGAACCTCTTTTTTTATTTTCAAAACAGCAATAAATGCTATTTTATATACTCAAATGAATAAATCTACAAATTCTTTAATGACATTATCAAATAAGCTACTTTCTTTGTTTGCTGGAATAATTTGCGGGTTATGCTTTGCACCGGTATTTTTTTTACCTGGAATATTTTGTATATCATTACTAATCGCTCAAATTAAAATTTCAAAGACCAGATTTGAAGCTATCAAATTTGCATATATATTTGGTTTTGGTTTCTATTTATCTAGCCTATATTGGATAAGCTTTGCCTTGAGTGTCTACATAGATCAATTTTGGTGGGCGATTCCTTTTGCTTTATTTGGTCTTCCTGCTTTTATGGCAGTTTTTATTTCTATAATTGCCTTAATTTCCTGGCAACTACGAGATAGTAAAATTTATCATTTCTTTTTTTGTTGTATTTGGGTTTTTATAGAATGGATAATTTCCTGGATATTTACAGGATTACCTTGGGCGTTAATTGGTTATGCTTTCTCAAATTGGCTTATATTAATACAAGGCGCTAGTATTTTTGGTATATTTGGTCTTAGTCTTGTTGTAGTTTATATTGCTTCTAGCCCGTATAATTTTCTTTTGGCTAAAGCTAATACTGAAAAAAAAGATTTTTACACAAGAATAATAACTTGTGTAATTGTATTAATTTTTATTGCAATTTATGGTTATCTAAGATTAGAAGCGAATCCTACCGAATATACTAATATATCAGCAAGGCTTGTGCAGCCCTCAATTCCTCAGACTGCAAAATGGGAAGCAGAAGAGTTCTGGCAGAATTTGGATACACATGTTGAACTTTCAAAGAAAGAGGGTAATCCAAATCTAATAATTTGGTCGGAAGCAGCTTTGACTGTACCTTATCACATTAAACCGGTAATGCAGGCGATTTTGTCTGTTTTTTCAAATGATGAACAAATCCTGTTAACAGGGGGGGTAAGTGATAATAATAAAACAAATGGCGAACTGGAGTTATACTCTTCCTTAATAGGCATAAATAGTCATGCAGACAAAATATTTGAATATCATAAAGCGCATTTAGTTCCTTTTGGAGAATATATACCATTTAAAAATATTTTACCCTTAAAAAAAATCACTTACGGTTTAATGGACTATACGGAAGGTACAAGAAAATCTGTAATTATACAAAAATTTGATCTTGCTATTTGGCCTTTAATATGTTATGAGGCAATTTTTCCTCATGAAGTTAGAGTGTCTAATCAAATTGTTGACGTGCTTGTTAATGTAACAAACGATACCTGGTTTGGTAATTCTTCGGGTCCTTATCAACATCTTGAAATCAGCAGAATGCGTGCTATTGAAAACGGTTTGCCAATGCTCCGCGTGGCAAATAATGGTATAAGTGCATTTATTGATCCAGTAGGTAGAATTTTATCAAAAACGGAGTTAAATCAGGTAACGGTATTAGATAATTATGTGCCAAAAAAATTGCCTAGTGAGACGTTTTTTTCAAAATATGAGCCTTCTCTAATGCTATTAGAGGTGTTATGCGTGTTAATATTGCAATTATTTGTTAAATTCTGCATTTATTTCTTTACTAAAAATCATTAAACCAATTGCTGAGAATTATTGAAGATGCTTAACTTAATTCATGGTTATTTTTTCTTAATGTGTCAAAGAGTTGGCGCAATAGTTGGTTTTAATTTTTAAGGTGTTTATCAAAAAATGTCAGACAATAATAGTAATTACAAAAAAGAAAGTAAGGGAAGGGCAGATGACGTAGACCGTCTGGTCAGTAAGCGTTTAAAAACAAGAAGGATAATGCTGGGTCTTAGCCAACAGGATCTGGGTGCTGTAGTTGATGTCAGTATTCAACAAGTACAAAAATATGAAAAAGCTTCAAATCGTATTTCTAGTGGTAAATTATTTACTTTTGCTAAATTCTTAAAAGTACCTGTAAGTTACTTTTTTGAACATAATGATTCTAATAACGTAGTCAGTAATGTTTTTGCTGAAGATAGTGAAAAATATACTGTTGATGATAAGAATCCTATATCAGAAAAGGAAATTATCACATTAATTAAAGCTTTTAGTGAAATTAAAAATTCTCAAAGCCGCAAAAAAATAACTGAACTTGTTAGAACAATGAGTTGATTGCTGTATTAATCGACCTATAACAGCTTGTGTTACGAAGTAGTTATAGGCCAGTTATGTCAGTTTGTGGCTTTCCAACATGAATTTGTGGGTTGATTTATAGGAAGTTTTTTGTTATAAAGCAGTTGAGTTTTTGCGGTCGTGGCGAAATGGTAGACGCGCAGCGTTGAGGTCGCTGTTCTGATAAGGAGTGGAAGTTCAAATCTTCTCGACCGCACCAATATTGGCTTATATACGTTTTTCAATATTCAGCTAAATAATATAATACTAATTAGTTAGCAGTAATTACTTCGCTAAAAGGGACAAAAAATATCTTTGCGAATATTAGAACATGCTTTTTCTTAAGAAAAACTGCTTTATTTTTATATGAGAATTTTTTGTTACTCTTTATCTATTTCCTGAATTACTGCTTTTTCAGCTGGCGTAAGGTTACCCTTAGGTTGTTTTTGTGCATCTGTTTTAACAGTTTTTGAGGAGTTGAAATGCGGTGGTACTTCAAGAGGTTTTGCTTTTGTTACCTGAAGTTCATCTGGTATATTTTCAGTTAACCCAAGAGTTTTTTTTGCGTTTTTACAAGAAGATAATAGAAAAATTGCCATGATAGCGCATAATATTTGTTTCATATTATTATTTATTTAGTTAATCAGTAAGTTAAGTTTTTATTTTTACAAATTTTTTCACATCATAATAATGATTATGCTTTTGATCAAGCGGTTTTTTAATTAATAAAAGCTACAAACGGGGAAATCCAGGTAAAACTATAAAAATAATTATAAAGGTTATTGTAGGTATCTACTAGCCCAAGTTGCTAAAACGCTAGCTACATATTTACTATCTGTAGGAGAATCGATAAGTAAGTGGTCTGCTTTATCAAGGGAGATAAAGCTTTTTGGGTGTTTGGCATATTCATAAATTTTTTGGGCATTTTCGATTCCTACTATTTTGTCAATAGGAGAGTGCATAACCAGTAGTGCTTTTTTCAGATTAGCTATCTTGGTAGGCATATCCTGATTTGCAATATCATCTAAGAATTGCTTTTTGATATTAAATTTCCTGCCTCCTAAGACTACTTCTGCTTGCCCCTTTTCGTTTATTTCGTCGAGGTGTTCTGCAAAGTTATTCTTAACGTGAACAGTATTGCAAGGCGACCCAATTGTTGCTACAGCTCTGATTTCCGGAATACTAGAAGCAGCTGCTAGTGCTGCTGTGCCACCAAGGCTATGACCTACCAAAATTTGTGGGGCTTCAAAGTTTTTGCGCATAAAATCAGCTGCAGCTATTAAGTCATTTACATTTGAGGAAAAGTTAGTATTAGCAAAATCCCCTTCACTTGCTCCAAGCCCAGTATAATCGAATCGGAATAGAGCAATTTCTGCTTCATGAAGAGCCCGTGCAATTCTACTAAGGGCAGTAATATCCTTATTACCAGTAAAATAATGTGCAAATAATACATAAGCTTTTGGAGTATGAGGAAGCTCAAGTCTTGCAGCCAGTTTATATCCTAATGACCCAGTAAAAGTTAATCTAAGACTCACAGACTAAAATCCATTTTAATGTAGTGATTTTATGAAAAAATATTTCTAAATTTAATAGCGTGTTTCTATATAAATGATTTAATTTTGTCAACCTTTTTGGATGTTACTACAGGCACATTTACAATTTTTAAAAAATTCTTGAGAATGAAAATAGTAATTTACTTTTTGTTAATACAACAGGGATAAAATAAATTTATGGCAAAGTGCTAAATTTTTAATGTTGAAAAGTCGCTTTGTTATTAAATAAGGTTAGAGATAAATTATGGCATTTGTAGTAACATTTTTAGCGGTTTTATCGGTTATAATATTAATGTTTATAGATAAAATAATCGAGTATTTGTATCCTAAAGGTTCTCTCTCGGCTGTAGAAAAAGATTTAGATAATGTATTCAACGAAAGTGACTGTATGAGAGTTCATAGAACAATTGAATAAACGTATTTAAATAGGGAGTTCTTTTTTAGGCTTCCTGGTAAAGTTCAGTGGAAAGAGAAGTATATATTAATGATATAATCGTTATAATATTGGCTAATTTTTAGCATGTAATCACAATAATATAACGTGGAAGCTTTAAGTTGGTTTAGCTTAAAGCTTCCCAAATAGTAATAATTTATAAACCAACAAACTATAACTGGTTTTTAGTTATGTTATGGACAAAATACTAAGTACCTCTGCAGAAATTATTATTGTGTATTTCTTCGTTTTTAATTAAAGTGCCTTGAATTTGACAGTTAACCATATTACCAAATTGATATCGTACTCCTATTATTTTTTATTATTTTTTTCACCGATTGTTTCCACATTTATTAAAGATTTTCTATTTAGGGGAAGCCTTTTTTTGTAATCTTGTTCTGTTTTTAAATAATTCTGAGCTTCCTGAGATAGTTGTCTGTATAATAACCTTTTTTCTTTATTGATTTTGGCTATTTCTTTTCGATAAGTGATGATTTCCTCACGAACTTCCGCAGGAATTTTAGCTACATAACTTTTATACTCGTCTACAACTTTTTGAAATTCAGCGGGCTCCTTAATAGTACTAGAATTTTGGGTTTGAACTTGAGAAGTTATAGGTTTAAAAGTATTTTCTGCTGGTTTAGGAGCTGTTGTTTGCACTTGGCCAGTTGATTGATTTGAAGGTTGAGGTGGCTGTTTTTCTCCTGTGGCAAAAGCAGTTGTTGTTATCATGGTAATTAATGAAATAGCAGCAATTTTAAAACTTCTCATGTGAACACTCCTAAATATTTAAGTTATTGAATAATACGGTAATTATTGCTAATTATAAAGTTCATAGCGTTAATTATTTTCGAATATAAATCATGGATAATCCTTTTAGTCAACCGAAAATCACTTATATATTGTACTTTAGTACACTATATAAGTATTTAGAATCTTTCGAAAAATTTTTTCCAGAAGATATTTTAAGTGTTAGTACATTTGAAGTGGAATCTAAAACAATTGAAGCAGCTGATGACGATATATGGTATGTGGAGGTTTACTTTGATAAAAAATTACACAAACAATCTTTTGCTAAGAAACTGCAAAACTTTTCTGTCCAAAACAATCTAGAGATTATAGGAGACATAAATTTTGCAACTATAGAAGATAAAGATTGGGTTTCTGAATACCAGAAACAGCTAGTGCCAATTCGTATTGGTAAGTTTTTTATAACTGCCTTGCATCAGCTAAACCAGTGTCCTACTGAGTCGATTCCGATTATTCTTGAAGCGTCCAGGGCTTTTGGTACCGGGGATCACCCAACAACTGCTGGATGTTTAGAAGCTATGGAAGGATTGTCAGATTTTGATTTTAAAGCAATTTATGATATTGGGACTGGAAGTGGAATATTGAGTTTTGCCGCTGAGAAAATATGGCCACAAGCAACGGTTTTGGCCTGTGATACTGAAGAAATAGCAATTGAAGTAGCAGAAATTAATAAGCAATTTAATAGTTCTAAGGTTTGTTTTTATCGCAATTCTTCTGAAAATTTGATGATTCCGAGCATAGGAAATAAACAATTTGATTTGATAGTTAGTAATATTTTGGCTGCGCCGCTAATCACATTAGCTCCTTCAATATGCTCTTTGTTAAGCAAAAATGGGAAATTAATTATTTCCGGGTTTTTAGATTACCAAACAGATGAAGTAATCGACTCTTATGTAAAAAACAGCGTAGAAGTTCAAAAAATTTTTGATAAAAAAGGTTGGATTACAATTTTAGCAAAGGTAAAAAATGATTAATATTTATCCTTGACTTTTTAAGGAAGTTTATATATTATGCGGCCAAAGTTATGTCTAACTAAAAACGTTAATATTAATTATGGAAAATTCACAAAAATCTAGCTTTACCGCAGAATTAAGAAGAGTGTTTTGGCCTATTGAATGGCATGAGAATAAAAAATTTCTGCCGATGGCAGCGATGATGTTCTGTATTCTTTTTAATTATTCTACTCTTCGCTCAATAAAAGACGGTTTTGTTGTAACTGGAATAGGTCCAGAAGCAATAAGCTTTCTAAAAACTTATGTAGTTCTGCCGTCAGCGGTTATCATGATGGTGGTTTATGCCAAGCTCTGTAACATAATGAGTCCGCAAAAGGTATTTTATACTATTGCATGGTTCTTTTCGTTATATTTAGTATTTTTTGCGTTCGTTTTGTATCCATACCCAGAATTTTTTCATCCAAATCACCAAACTATTGAAGGATTAGTAATAGAATATCCTAATCTTAAGTGGTTTATCCGTATTTGTGGGCAGTGGAGTATAGCTTCCTTTTATGCTATATCTGAGTTATACGGTAGTATGATGCTTAGCTTGTTATTCTGGCAATTTGCAAATCAGATTACAAAAACAAGTGAAGCAAAAAGATTTTACTCAATGTTTGGGTTGCTCGGTAATTTTTCCTTGCCTTTAGTTGCTGCTACTCTTGGTTATCTGCTTAGCTCAGAGATCAATATAGTTGCAGAGGAACATCGTTTTATTCCTGTAATATGTATTGTGATTTTTAGTAACATCCTTGTTATGTTTTTCTATTTCTGGATGAATAAAAATGTACTTACCGATCCGCGCCTTTATGATTCAGGAGAAGCGGCTGGTAAACCTAAGAAGAAAAAAACAAAGTTATCACTAGGTGAAAGCTTTAAAATGATATTTACTTCAAAATATCTAGGGCTTCTTGTAACTTTAATCCTAGCTTATGGTATATCTATCAATTTAGTTGAAGGCGTGTGGAAAGCTAAACTTAGAGAATTATACCCTACAAAAGAAGCATATACCATGTTTATGGGTAATTTCCAAGCATACCAAGGTGTTGCAGCTATTATCTTTATGCTTGTAGGTAGTAACATTTTAAGGAGGGTATCTTGGGCAACAGCGGCTATATTTACTCCTCTAATGATCCTTGTTACCGGAATTGGTTTTTTCTCTTTTATTATATTTGATCAAACCATAGGCTTATATTTTGCAGCCTTTTTTGGTACAGGTCCTCTAGCTCTTGCCGTGATTATTGGCACAGCACAGAATGTGCTTAGTAAGGCAACAAAATATTCATTATTTGATTCGACAAAAGAAATGGCTTATATACCTCTTGATGACGAAATGAAAACCAAGGGTAAAGCGGCCGTGGATGTAATAGGTGGTAGATTTGGGAAATCTGGTGGTGGCATAATCCAGTCAACTTTCTTTATTCTGTTACCGACATATACGTTTGCTGAGGCAACTCCTTATTTTGCCGGTGTATTTTTTGTCATAGTGATCCTATGGATATTTGCTGTCCAAGGATTAAGCAAAGAGTATCAGAAACTTACAACTGGTGAAAAATAACATATTTTTAGATATCACTTATAATAATCAAAGCCGTTTTGCTCTAACTAAAGCGAAACGGCTTTTTTTATGTGTTTAAAAGCCGTGTCAGGAACTATTGTGTGGCAAGCAAAACATACAGCCAACCTCTAATAAAACAACTCTTTAACAGTTTTATTTGTAATTTACCTACCATTTAACGTTTAATAATAACTTAAAGGGTTATGCGATTAAATTATAAGAGGAGTTTATGGCAGGTGAATTTGATCCAAAATACGGTGTATATATAGGCGGTAAAGAAGATGGCGCACACGAAGGTGATCCTGATGGAGGTAGGTATGATCTTGTATCGTCAGAAGGGGAAGTAGTTGAAAGATTTTTAATTAAGCGTGATACTCATAAAGGTCAGAACGACATAGCTGAATATTTAGCAGCATCAATATTTCAAAAAACTGCTAAGGGTTATGGGGCGGAGATCGAATTAGCCAAGAATCAATCTCGAGATGCTGAAGGTCAGAATGCTTTCTTAGCCTCAAAATTTTTCAAACACGGTTACCGGGATTTTTTTAAAGATAACACTTATGTTTTTTCCAAACGAACTGGAACCTTAGCTGGGTTGGAATCAACTTCGTTGAAATCTCCAAAGTCGGCTTTTAAAAGGAAAAGTGATGATGCTTATGAATATAGCGGTTATGAAAAGACTATGGTTACCTCCCTTCTTCTCGGAGATTTTTCTGTCCATTCAGGAAATATTGGAGTTATAAATATTGAAGGAGAAAAGGGAAAAAAACCTAAAAAGCAACTAGTCAGGATAGATTTTGGGGCTGCTTTTAGAGATTTTACAGATGATATTAACCCTTACCAGGATATACCAAATAGAGGAGGCGTAAAATATAAAAATAAATACCCTGATAAACCTCTACCTGCTAGATACCAAAAAAATTACTTTCTACGTGACCACCCAAAAGAGCGAACTATGAATAAAGCGTTCTCAGCTGAGTTGCGTAAGGTAGCAGAGATTGATCTAACTCCAGTTGTTGAAGCAAAGTGGGCAGAAATAGAGAAAAGCTTTAATTCTAAAACTATACAGGAGTTTGCTAAGCAAATTAAAGTTCCGGGAGCTGATAAAGGGGAGGTTACTTCAGGACAAATAAAAACTCATTTTACAGAGACCATGAAGAAAAGGCAGCAATCTTTAAAAGATATGGCCTGTGAGATTGATATAAAAATTGCTTTAAGCAAGGGGAAAAAATTAAACGTAGCAGAATTACAAGAAGCTATATCCAGAAATCCCAAATATGCAGAGCGTATTTTAAAAGACCCCAAAAATACTCAACTCCATCTTACTTTAAAAGAAGACCAATTGAAAGTATTACAGGAGCAATTCGATCAGAATATACATGTAAATATAGCAAAAAGCAGAAGTTATTTTGATGAAACTCTTAAATTAATGCAGCAACAGAATCTGGAAGAAATAGCGAAAGCGGAACGGGAAAGAAGAGATCCACTACCACCTCTTATTGATTTTTCTCAATATGCGGCCCTACAAAAACAATGGCATCAAGTTTTTGATAAAGCAGCTAAAAACCTTTCAAATGAGTTCAGTATTGATCCGGAGTATAGGAAAAAAACTCTGGATACTATCGAGGCTATGAAAACAGAGATAGATGAATTTCGTTCGCTTCAAAAACCAGAAGCTTATAAAGAAGGGTTGTTTACAGAGATTTCTACACTTGGTAAAAAACTTGTAGATGCTACCAGTGAAATTGCTAGAGCTGCAAATAATCCCATTGATTATAATAAGTTTGATCTTACAACTGCAGCCGATAGCGGGGGTGTTACAGGAAGTAAACGTGTTAAGATGGATGGTAAAAATTACCAGTTAAAACCGTCAATTAAGGATAATGTTTTTAAGAGGCGTATTAAAGCTAACTGGACTGATAGAGAAAATTATGGTGAAGTAATTTCCTCTAAAATAGCCCGTAGGATTCTAATTACCGATTCTTTTGAAGCAGCTCCTAATGTTTCATTAGTATATGATAAGGTTGGAAAACGAACCCCGGTAGCTTCGAAATATCTAGAGGGGGATGAGGTTAGAACTTTAGACGAGTTTATTGTAGAAAAGACAGGTATTAAACTTAAAGATAAGCAGCATATAAAATTTGTTGATGGAAGCAGAAAAAAGGGCGGAGCAAATCCCGAAAAGAGAGAATATGATATTAGTGGACCAGAAAATGCTTCCTTACGTAAGGACATAGCAAAAGGTATAGCCGGTTCGATAATAAATGGGGATCATGATATTAATCCTGGTAATTTTGTTGTGGTTACCAAAGATGGACAAGATCGTGCAGCACGAATAGATTTTGGGCATGCTTTTAATGATCTCCTTAATACATCCAAAGCATTTGGTGGTACAGTAAGGAATAAGGATAATCAAGTTTTAGATTTTTTAAATAGAGAAAATGTTGCGGGTCTTAAGTTTGGAGCAAAATCTAAACTTTGGCGTGATTATCCTGGTATGATCCCCACTCAGGAAATGGCTGATGCTTTTAAGGAAGTGTCTCAATCACCAGGATTAAGCCAAGGAATAGCTGCTGGAAGGGAAGAATTTACAGCACTTTTGGAGGCGATGGAGCGAAATAAAGATGAGAAAGGGATTGCACATTTAAAAAAATCGTTGGACGCAATAAGTAGTAATATAAGCGGTGTAAAACTTGATCCTAAATTAAGTCCAAAAGAAACAATAAATGCTGCTTTTGCTAATATAGAGCAATTTGCCAAAGACAATCAACAAAAAATGGCAAGCGTAAGCAAACTTATGCAGCTTCAGGTAGATATTGATAAAATAATAGATGGGAAAAAGAAAGGTGATGAGCCGTCTAAAGAGCAAATTGATCAAATAAAAGCAGCATATGCCGAATTGGAAAAAGCTAAGGGAATAGGGCAGAAAGGTGGTGGATTAGAATGGGTAAAAACTAGTGCTAGCAAAGCTGCTCATAAAGGTGATTTAGAAAGCTATATCATGGAGCGTGGAAAACAGCTTGGGCTTAATAAGGAGTTAAGAAAAGAATTAGTTCGCACAGAAGGTGTGGTTATGACCCCTTCACCTCTTTTCTCACGATCCGGAGATTCAATTGCATTATCAGGTCAGCCAGTAGAGCGGGAAGTAGAAAGAACTGCTAGGGGATTAAGCGAAGCAGGCCAACCAGTCTTAACTACTACTAGCGGCAAACCGACTAGCCCCGTTATTGATCCTGTGGCGCTTGTCAGGCAGGAAGTAATTAACAAACAGGCTGAAATTTTAAAGCAGGCGGTTGCAATACTTCATCCTGATACGACTGGCCTTAGCATGGAGCAGTTTAAAGATTATTTAAAAAACCACCAGAAGCTAGTAACTGATGCGCTTGAAAATCCTGCCTTCAAGAAAGAGATAGCAGCGCAAATGCAGCAAGCAGAAGTAGAGGGTTATAAAAAATTTAATCAGGAATTTGCTAAAGTTGCAAATCCTGTTGTGTGGGACGGGCCTTCTACAGCGAGCGAAAAAACACAAGTAGTCAAAAATAAAGCTGGCCAGGAAGTATGTACATTAAAAGAAACCACCTCATCTCAGTCATTTACAGCCGCTAATGGTAGTACAAAACAGGTTAGTACCCGCAGTATTGCATTTCCCCCGTCACTGAAAGAAGGAAGTGGCCCAATGCATGCATCATTTGCCTTAAAGGATGCAAACGGACATAACATGCCAGCTAAAGATGCAGTTTATTTTACCGTCCATTATGATAAATCGGGGAAGTTAATGGAGGTTACCTCTCCCCAACCTATTAAATTTATGGGTAAAGAAGATAATGCAATTGGTTATATTGAGCGAAATGGAGAAGTATACACTTTGCCGGTGACGAAGAAAGCCTATAATGAAATGATGACGGAAGTTGCCAAAAATCAGGGTATGGGAATTAATTTATCTCCAAAAGAACAAATAGCCAGTGGGACTGAGGTAACGGCGCAAGTAAAACCAAAAGTAGAAGGCCCGTCCCAAGTACCGCTAGTAGAAGCAATGTCCAAGGTGCAAATTTCCGTTTCTGCATCAAAGGAAGATGCAATAAAAGAAATAGATAAAATATTAAAAAATAGGAAACCTGAGGAAGTTGCAAAAATGCTAAAGCACGAAGTTGCAAGTGGAAGAGATAGAATAGTTGATTTGGTCGCGCAAGCGACTTCATCAACTAGGCTTGACCGACCTTCCGATGTGCCAACCTTAAATAAATCGCATTACCTTGATGCTTATACTGATGGTATGAATCATTCTGCTCCTAAAGCTAAAAATACTATTGAACAAGGTAATATACACAGAGCAAGTGCTAAACTACTAGATTATGTCAAAGATATACCACCGATGCTTCATGCAAGCACTGTCCAGTTCAATACTTCACAATTAGCTAAAATAGCTAAAAAACCGGTACATGGGCATTGATGTTACACTGAGAACCAATTTATAATTGGTTCTCAGTAGATAAACCCCTAGCTGCTTAATTAACAATCCAATTACAACACGTAAGTTCTTTGTTTTTACTAAGACGTTGCGGTAGGATTATTAGCAGGCTGCAGAAGTTAAAATTTTACCTTTGTATCTGAAATTAAGTGTATGTTTCCACTGCAGCATGATATCCAATAGTATCTTATATTTTTATCAATAGCAGAAATAACAGCTTGTTCAGATAATCGACCTGAATCATTCGTGGTAAATTGATATAGTTCACCGTTGGAAGCTATAACATTTATCGCATAGCTATTTCCATCTTTAACAACAAAAGGATCTAGGAAAGTTACTGTTTTAGGTTTTTTAGACATACGTTCTTTTGGAGAAATAAGGTCTCCAGTCCAGCTCACTTTACCATCTGTTGTCGATAACAAGGCAATTTGTCGGGCATTATTTGTGACTATTAGGCTATTATCATGTAAAGTCATCGATTGTATATCATCAGCAGTTTTTATCCAGACCTCTTTGCCTTCTTTCAAATCAAGTTTTATTATTTTTCTGTTGCTGCTAGCAAAATAAGCAAAATTACCGCTTATAATAGGTTTTGTTATTATGACTGATGGTTCAAAATTTGGCAATCCTAACTCTTCAGAAGAAGATAGGCTATAACGCCATAATTCAGAACCATTACTAGCATTGAGATATACTACTTCCCCGGAACTATAACTGACCAAGGCATAACCATTATAAAGCACAGGATGAATATGGTTTCTTGAAGAAATAATTTCTATTCCGCCTTCATGCATCCACATTAATTTGGAGCTTTTTGTATTGTAAGCTATTACTTGATTACTAATTGTTTGTACCAGTAATAACTTATCGTCTGCCATAACTGGTTTGGTCCTAATTATATCAGGAAACTCTTTACGGATAAGTTCATTACCGCTTTCTACATCTAAAACAACTAAATTACGCGATCCATAAGTTACGTATAATTTATTATCACTAAATAATATGCCTCCGGAGTAAAAATATCTATCTACTTCGTTTCCAGCTATATTTTTACTCCATAATAGCTTTTTTTCTTTCAAAGAGAATGCACTAACATACCCCTGCTTATCGATACTATACATTATACCTTTAGCAACTACTGGTTCTGCGATAATTGCTTTCTTGGAAATCGTGTAAGAATGAGGTTTTTTTTCTTTAAAAGGGTTATTTTTACCAGTGGAAAATAAAGGCGGTGTTGCTGCTTCTACTTCAAGTTTTGGTGTTAAGTCAACAAGATTTTTTACTTTTGTACTACCTATGTTATCGCAGCTTGTTAAATAAAAAGGAATTAACAAAAATGCAAAGAGTTTATTCATAATATGTACCTAATATAGATTTATTAATTTTATGTCTTGATAGAAATTCCTGAAATGACAGCTTTTGCTTGTTCTTTTATGATTGCTGAAGCTCGTGGGAGCTTCAGAGTTTCAATTGCATACTGCTTGGCTAAGTCTAATTGGTTATTTTTTAAGTGAAATAAGGATTTTAATAGAGTAGCTGTTGCGTAAAAAATCTGAGAATCCTTAGTAAAATATTGTAAATATTCCCTGGTTTTATTTTCCTGCTCACTATTTAAATTCTCGATATCAAGAACTAAGCTAATATATAAAATCCTGGCATAAGCTTTAGTTATTTCAGAGTAATCATTATTGTTAATTATCTTGCTAAGAAGCCCCATAGAATCTGATACATTAGTTAGTTTTGTTTGTTCGCTAACTAGCTTTATTGATGCTAACTCAGATAATTTACTTTTATTGTTAATTTCGATTTTTTTAAGTAAGTCATTAAGTAATTTGGTATCCTTGGATTCATCAGAAATTAATTGAACAAACGAATCTCCTATTTCCTGATTATGTGTAGCCTTTGCTTGTAAAAACCAGTTATACCCTGCTATTCCAAGAGCAACAATGATTGTTAACGTTATGATAGCAGGAAAAAGTTTTCTAAAAAGCTTAAGCCTTTTTGCGTCTTTTTCGTCATTTAATATTTCTTCTAAGATATCAGACATTGTTAGCTAACCGTTATTATTTTTTACAATTAAAATTCGCTCTTGCTTCAGCAGCTCTTTTTAAAGAATCCGCAGATCTTTTAGGGAATTCTGTCTCTAGCTTATCAAGAATAACGCAAGCCTCTTTTTGTTTTTTCAGTTTCCCCAGAGAAAGTGATAGTTTTAGCAAAGAATCACTAGCTTTAGAACCCGTTGTGTATTCTTTATAACCTTTAAGGTAATGGATAGCTGCTTGGTTGAAATTGCCTTGCCGGTAAAAGCTTTCAGCATACCAAAAAACTGCATTTTCCCGAAGTTTATGATCTTTGTGATTTTGAATGAAATTCGCAAATTTCTCTTCTGCTTCGCTAAAATTACCATCTTTTAAAGACGCAAGGGCAAGGTCATATTCAGACTGAATTTCAGTAGTCTTATTTTCTTTAGAAGCAATTTTTTTGCCTTGAGCTAGCGGTGAATGCGCCTCTTGTGACTGAGTTATTTGCTTATCTAAGTTAGGTTTAGGTTCTGAATTTGGCTGTTTTACTTGCATAGCAGCAACAGTTTGTTCCAGATGGTCAAGGCGGCTTTGTAATGATTTTATTTGAGCTGACTGTTTCTTAATAATAGCAGCGTATCCCTCTTCACCGGCAAAGGCACAGTTAACAGCAAGTATCAAGGCCATTATTGTTAGCGTTAATAAGTTTCTCAATATCATTTTAAGTAGATGTATAATTAATTTTTAAATATTAATATTAACCCTAGTTATAATAACTAAAATTCTTTTTTAGTCTAGTTTTATTCTGTCTCGGTTGTGCTTAAAACATAAATATATCAGAAATTTTCATGTAATTTTTACTGAGCTTAACATAACAAGTCTATTGTATTTTATAAAAAAACATAATAGACTCCTATGCAAAAATAAATATTATATATCTAGATAATGCCTGAAGTTTTTTTTAATGGACCAGCCGGACGGATAGAAGGAAGATATACAGAATCACCTGATCCAAGAGCACCGGTAGCACTTGTACTTCACCCACATCCGTTATATGGCGGTACAATGAATAACAAAGTTGTTTACAGTATGTACAAGACTCTTGCTGATAACAATTTTACTGTTCTTAGGGTTAACTTTCGTGGTGTAGGAAGATCGGTCGGTAAGTTTGATGAGGGGATCGGTGAGATGACTGATGCAGCAACGGCCCTTGATTGGCTTCAATTAAATAACCCTATGGCGAGTGGAAGTCTTATTGCCGGATTTTCTTTTGGAGCTTGGATTGCTATGCAATTAATTATGAGAAGGCCTGAAATTACTCATTTTCTAACAGTTTCTCCGCCAGTTAATAAATATGATTTTTCATTTCTCTCCCCTTGTCCAGTACCAGGATTGATAATGCAAGGAGATTTAGATAGCGTAGTCTCGGAAGAATTAGTACACGAACTAGCACAGAAATTATCAAAGCAAAAATATATCAAAGTAGACTATCGTATGATAGCAGGGGCGGATCATTTTTTTAGAGAGAAGATTGACAGGCTTAATGAAGAAATCGATGATTATTTAAAAACGACCTTTAACCATCAAACCGATTCAACCCCAAATAATTCTGAAAAAACGAAAACAAATTCTAAATCAACTGCTAAAAAACTATTTTTGGAGTGATTAACTAGATTATCGCTTAACACTTATACCAAAGTTACTCGGATTTAAGATATCGGTTTCTGAGGTTAATTTTAAAATATAAAAAATTATAAAAGGCTAAATTATAGTCATTACAGGCTAGAGTAGGCTAAAAATTTTTAGCAAATTATTTTTATCGTTTTCTGAAAAATATATAACCCTTGTTAAAATGTTATGACGTACAAAATTACTATAGGCGCCTTAACTTCGGAACTTAAAGATTCGATTTATAAGGATTTTGTTGACCATGCAATTTCTACTATGGGTTTTGATGGTTTAAGCAATGGACCTATTGCATTTGAAATAAATGATAATGGAATAAATATCGGAGTATGTGTTTGTCAGTTATTTTGGGGAAATCTCCACATAAAATATCTTATAACCAGAAAGGGATACAGGAGGCAAGGTATAGGGAGAATCTTGATCGAACATGTCCTGCGCTATGGCAAAGAACAAGGGTGCAGTTTTGCATTTGTAGAAACTATGAATTTTCAAGCTCCAGAATTTTACCAAAAACTTGGTTTTCAAATTGAATTAAAGCGAGATGGTTATGCTGGTGATAGCTCTTTTTATTATTTAAGGAAGGATTTGTCATAGCTGACCACTACTATTATCCAAATTTCCTGAAGCACAATGAGATAAAATTACAGTAAGATTAGCTAAATATTTTAGATTACCGGATAGTAAAGTAGTATTATTTTATTAATGCCTTTTTACCAATAAATCTAAGGATAGAAGTAGATTCAAGTCGGCTTACCCCATTTACATTTACAATGCAGTTCGTAATGTGTTACTATAAAGTTATATAACTAAATAATTTTCAATTGTGGACTATTCGGAATCTTGCCTTCACACTATTAGATTAATAGAAAAACTTAAATCTTTAGATATTCAAAATTTTCTAGATTTTGAATTAATCAATAAAGCTATTTATTTTGCTAAAGAATATCATACCGGTCAGTTTAGAAAAAGTGGAGAACCTTTTTACACCCATCCGCTAGAAGTAGCTTATATTGTTTCTGATTATAATTTAAAAACGGAAGTAATAGTTACCAGTATTTTACATGATATATTAGAAGATACAGAAGCCACAGAGAGTATGCTTGCGGAAGCCTTTGGTTCTAGAATTGCTGAAATGGTTGATAGATTAACTCGTGATAGGTCTGATGGAAGTAAACTTAGTGTAGAGCAAGTATTACGGAATGCTTGGTTTCAAAATGATAAGGAAGTGGTTTTAATAAAAATAGTTGACAGGATTCATAATATAAGCACAGTAAATTATTTATCTCCGGAAAAACAAAAGGAACAAGTAACCGAGACTATAAAAAACTTTTTAATTTTTGCAGAAGAATTATCTTTACATGAGGTTAGTGACTTCCTTTATAAACAATGTGTAGAGTTAAACATTGAGCTAGGGGTAATCTCTTTAAGCAATATAAAAAAAAAGAAAACCGTTTTTCATGAAGAATCTATTTTACCTTTTCCAATCCCTCGAAATACTTAACGGCAAAATAATACACAACCCCTACAGGGATTAAGATTAAAAATATCCCATAATATCCAAAATACTTAGTTGAATATACCAGGCCAAATGAAGTAATGGCATAGGTCATTAATTTAGCAAATGAGCTCAATAAGCTAGTATAAGTGAACCTTTTTATGATGGGGAAATGTTTATAGAATACGGGACTTGCTGGCACGTCATCAAATACAAAAAGAGAAGCTAAACACTGAAACACAAAAACTGTCAGTTCACTAGGATAAGTGTACATAGCTGCAGGAAAGAAGATAATACAGGTAAAAAATAGAAAAAGTTTAGCCTTAAGTATTTTAAGGGGGTATATTCTACTACTTATATAAGCTAAAAATAATAAACCGCACATATCTACTATTGATACCCAAAAATTATGTGAAATAATTGCACCAGCCGATAGGCCGAAGTCATGTTTAAGAACGTCTGAGCAATAAATGTATATGAAATAGAAACAAGGAGGACGGGCGCAGCATATTATGAAATAGGCTAAAGAGGTTAAAAAAGTTTTTTCATTATCAAAAGTATCTTTGAAATAATTTTTATCCCACTCTACTTTATTATCAGCAAATTTCATTTTCAGCATTTTCTTTTTGTTAGCAAATTCTGATGCTTCTCTTAAACTGGTTCTCGCAACTCCTCCAACTAACCCTATTATTGCACCCAGAAAAAATGCTACTCTCCAGTACTGGTTTTCTGTACCAAAAATATTGACGTTAGTAAAAATGGAGCTTATACCAAGAGCAAAACTTGTGCCCACTGCCGAAAAAACGGTAATTATTGCTACTAAAGGATATTGCAGAGGTGGTTTTATGCTTTCTGTAATATAAATTTCTGCTCCCCTAGATTCGGCACTTGCGGCCATTCCTTGTACCATACGGCATATTGTAATAATCCAAGAGGCGGTAATTCCTATTTGTGCATATGTTGGTAAGACGGCAATTGTCGTACAGGTTATTGCCATTATTATAGTCGTAATAACTATAACAGATTTTCTGCCTATGAAATCACCAATAAAACCAAAGATTAAAGCTCCAAATGGTCTTAATATATAAGAGGAGCAAAAAGCAAAGGCAGAAAGTAAGGATGCGGTAAAAGGATCAGTTTTAGGGAAAAATAATTCATTAAGCAACACAGCCATGTGGATATAAAGCATTAAGTCAAAATACTCCAAAAAAGTGCCTATTGACAATAATCCTACGGCTTTTTTTTGTTCGCTACCAAGTTTTTCTTGCTTTGATCTTTGCATAAAATTAAAAAATTTTAGTTTTATTAATTAATTATTCAATTTGACACTTATATTAAAAAATATTCAACTAAAAATTAATCACCTGTACAAATAATTTTTATATTTTTTAAGTGCGTTAATTTCTAGTTACATTTTTAGTTATGTAAAGTATTAACTATAAAAAGATTTTCTTTAATGTGGGAAAGGACGCTATGGTTAAACCTTAGTATCCGTAATAGTTATGTCGCCTCTTGAAAATTTTTGGCGACTACTATCACGGACGCTAGATTTTTATTAAACTGGTTTTATATTAGCTTAGGCTTATTTTTGTTTGAATGTTTTTTACTCAAATTTAATGCGAGTTGACTTGTTGTATTTTAAAATACCAAAACCCTAGTTCCTAATGTTGAATTCTAGAACTTACATAATTATGATAGGATTTCGCAATTGAATCAAAAAACCCCTTATTTTTTCTTAGTGTAGGATATTTTTTCTTTAATACGGCCTGCTTTACCACTTAGACCTCTTAAGTAAAAGAGTTTAGCGCGTCTTACCACACCTCGCTTTACAACCTCGATTTTATTAACAACCGGAGAATATATCATAAATTTTCTTTCTACTCCCTCTCCGTGGCTTACTTTACGAACAACAAAAGAAGAAGCAATACCTCTGTTTCTTTTAGCTATTACCACTCCTTCGTAAACTTGAAGTCTTTCAGTTGTTCCGTCTATAACCCTAACACTTACTGAAACCGTGTCTCCTGCTCTAAAGTCTGGTATTGTTTTGTTTTGGAGCAAATTTGTAATTTGCTTGGCTTCGTATTGCTCAATTAAATTTTCCATTTTTTATTCCATAATTTATAGTTACCATGTGGTTCTAAAACCTTAGTCACTTAACTTTTATGACTAATATGAGAACATGGGGTATTCACTTTAGTAAATCCGGTCTTAATTTTTTTGTAACTTCAACTGATTGATTGTGTTTCCATTTTTCAATCTCCTGATGATTACCTGACAATAAAACTTCTGGTATCTTTCTACTTCGCCAGATTGATGGTTTAGTATAAAGAGGGTGTTCAAGTATTTTTTTGCCATTGTCTTTTCTTTCAAATGATTCCTCTCTAAGAGTATCCTGGTTTGTAAGCACCCCAGGTAATAATCTTATAACACTATCCAGAATTACATTAGCCGCAACCTCACCTCCGGACAAGATGTAGTCACCTATACTAATCTGCTCCGCATTATACTCTTCAATTATTCTTTCGTCAATCCCTTCAAATCTTCCACATAAAATAATTATTTCTTTTTTTTTGCTAATTTTATGCGCAAAATCTTGATTAAATAATTTTCCTCGTGGAGAAGGGTAGTAAATAGTAATTTCCGGATTTTTTGATAACGCTTGATCTAGGGCAGGACCAATAACATCTGGTCTCATTATGAGACCGTTACCTCCACCATAAGCCTCAGCGTCAACGTTTTTATGCTTTGTTAGACCAAAATCTCTAATATTAATGATATCGTATGACCAAATGTTACTTCTAAGAGCCTTACCGGCTAGTGAGTAGTTTAAAGATCCCGGAAACATTTCGGGGAATAAAGTAAGAATACTAGCATGAAAGATACTCATTTTATTATCTCATTACTGACGGCGATAATTATAGCATAAGGTAAGAATATTTAGAACTTGAATATTTTCTAGAAAATTCACAAAATCTTATTGCTTTAAAAGCCTTAGTAGGTTATACAGGTGTTATTAGACTTTATATTTATTTCCGGGGCATAGCGCAGTCTGGTAGCGCATCTGGTTTGGGACCAGAGGGTCGGGAGTTCGAATCTCTCTGCCCCGACCAATCTAACTAACCTTTTAAGCTTATATTTAGTTAATAATTGAACTTAGTAGGAGTCTTAGGAGAAGTAGTGTTATATAAATTTGTAGTTTACCTGTAATATAAATCTATTTTATACCAATTTAGGTAATGCATTAAAGCTCAGTCTTTAAATATGGATTCCCGATAAAATTTCTAAAATCACTATAGTGAAGGGTTTTTTTCAGTAATGGACAGCACCCAATCTACGACCTCTGATTCATTTCTGATATTTCCATTGAATATTTTTGAAGGAATTAGAGCCTGGCCTGCATTTTTATTTGGGTATATTCTAATTTCAGTAGGGTAGAAAAAGTCAAAATTATCACTAGGTGACCTTACACTCTTAGCATAAGAACTGTTATTTTGAATAACTGTTGGAACGCCTATATGTGTTACTCCAGGAATCTGCAGAATTTGATTAACAAATGACCAACAGGTACTACGACAGAAATGGTCGGTAAAAACGAATATTCTAGCTTTAAAGGGGGAGCTATCCTGATTCGAGTACAAATTAAGATCTTCGTTATAAATTGACCATTTTTTTTCAAAAAAGTCATCTCCATGTTCTAAAGCAGCGGCAAATTTCTTTATTTCAGCAGCATTTGCCGTTTTTTTGAAATCAAAAAAGTTTTGCTTACTGACTCTAATTTTTTTTACCCAAGTGCTATTATATTCATGATTTTTACCTAAATGTTTAATATAATCATCTCCCCATAAATTGCGAATAATAGGCCTTGCCCAAACGGATCCCCCCCCTCTATTATTCCTTAAATCAAACAATATCCAGTCTTCTTTGGCAAGTTCTTTTAATTTCGAAAGCATACCTGTGTAAGAAATTGTTTCTTCCCTACTTAAATAAAAACTAGGGATAGTGATCCACACACCATTTGAAACCATTTCAATTTTAAAGTGCTGATCAGGCTCTGGCTGTCTGATATTTTTACTAACGTTCAAAGCTTCTTCTGACAATTCTGTATATTTGAGTGATATTTTTTGCTCAGCTTTATCATTAATAAAAGTTGCAGTTAGAGGAATTGGAACGTAGCGATTTCCATTAATTATAAAACTAAAAATACTAGCTACTCTTTGGGAGAATTCAGAATCGTCATTGGCATAAAACGGCATAATATATTTTTCAAAATAATCCTCTATTTTTATGTCATTTATATGTGTAATTTTATTGCCAACATTAATTTTATTCAAAGAAGAAATTAAGGAATCCTTATATATAACTACATGATCATTGCCATACTTCGCTGTCAAGAATCCTGGGTATTTTTCAGGGGGAGACTGTATGTAACTTCTTATACTCATATAAGGGTTACCAAATCCATTGATATAAAATTTTAGCGCATAATAACAATCATCAGGATCTTTAACTCCATCTACCAGCTCCTGGGTATGTAAGTATCCTTTATCAAACCATTTTCTAAAGGCAGAATCATCTTGATCTTTAAATGGAGCGGAGTTTTCCTCTATATTTTTTCTAAGGTATGCAAGATCCTTCGAGCAGTGTTGTTGGTAATTTATTTCCTCTTCCTTGCTTATTTCCTTATTTTCAGATGCGATAGTAAAATTTACGTTATATAAACTTGCAAAAAAAATAAGTAGAAATCGGCAAATCTTCATATAACTTTTTTTGTTAATTTGTAACTTGATTTTGGCAAACTTCCAAAACTCTTATAGCTGATTAAATTAATTAGTCTAACAGAATTCCTTAAGGTGAAAGCTAAGAAAGGTCTTAATGGGCAGATTCAACAAAGTAATCTGCCCTTCCGATAATATAAAATTTAAGTGCTAGTTGGACAATTAGAATTAGCATCACTACCACTTAAGAAAGCTACAAGTTTAGGAGCACTAAATATTATACCGACCCCGGCAGCAGTAGCAGCTGCAATACCCCAGTTTAGCTTACCTAGGAAAAGACCAACACCAACAGCAAAAATTGCTATTGTTGCAATACCTCTTGCTATACCTCCTGAAAGGTTAGACACTAAACGGCATAAAGTGTCTCCAACGACGTCGTTATTACTTGCAAAAGCAGCATCACAGGATACAACAATGATGCTAATTGCAAATAAAACCATAAACAAACGCCATACCAGGTCTCGGTTAAGCTCAATTTGAAAAGCAGAAAGATTCATACACACCTCTTAAGTTAATGGACTAAAATACGTATTTGAGTCTATATGCGAGATTTTTTGCTCGCAAGCTTAAAATAGCAGTTTTAAAAACTATCAAATAAATTAATTTATAAGTTAATAAATAAAGTGGGTTTTTAGCAACAAATATTTTAAAGCAGCTTATAAAAATCACTAAGCAAGAATAAAGATCCCGTAATAACGATAGTAGATTCTTTCTGGGCGCTTAGTCGCGCTAATTCTTTTACAGCTGAGCTTAGGGAATCGCTAGAACATAAATTGATGTTATATTTTTGAGATTTTTGGACAATGGTATTAGGAACATAACTAGACGGTTCGGATAAAATTTTTACAGCTCTCCCCTCTATAACAAGGTCATGGAAGTGTTGGCAAAATTTTTCTACTTCCCTGTTTCTGGTCATACCGATTATTAAATACACCGGTTCATTAAACTGTTCTTTTATCCACGACGCTAAAACCTTAGCTCCTGCTTCATTATGTGCTCCATCGAGATATATCTGAACGTTTCTACTTGCTAAATGTGAGTATTTTTCAGCATCAATTTTTTCTATCCTGCCTGGCCATTTAGCCTCGGCGATACCCGTGGCAATATTTTTACCTGAAATCATCAATCTGTCATTTATCAACGTGATACCTGCAATTGCGCTACTAACGTTTAAATATTGATGTTTGCCAAGAAGAAATAATGGACGGGGAATAACTAATGAATATTTTTTAGAATGGTAAATTAAATCATCATCCTTTTCTTCTATTATATAATCGTATTCATATGCAAATGCTGAACTGTTTAATCCATTACATTTATCAAATAAAATTTTATATACTTCATCAGTTTGCAGGCCGATAACACAGGGAACGCCTTTTTTTATAATTCCGGCTTTTTCGCTTGCTATTTTTGTCAAAGAATTCCCAAGATGCTCCATGTGATCAAAGGAAATTGGCGTAATGATAGTTAAAATGGGATTTTCAATTACATTTGTACAATCAAGCCTGCCCCCCATCCCTGTTTCTAGGATCAGTAGATCAGCTGGCGTAGAAGCAAAAGCTAAAAAAGCGGCGATCGTAGTTCCTTCAAAAAAGCCAGGTTCACGATTTAATTCTTCAGCTTTAATTTTAACCAGTTCTAATAATTCAAACAAATGATAGTCAGAAATATTTTTTCCAGCTAAATTAATTCGCTCATTAAACTCAAGTAAATGAGGGGAAGTATAGGAATGAACCTTATAACCGGCTGCTTCAAATATGCTTTTTAATATAGCAACGGTAGACCCTTTGCCGTTTGTACCTGCTACATGTATAGTAGGGGGTAATTTTTTATGAGGTGACCCTAAGGCATCCAGCAAAGTTTTTGCAAGTTTTAAATCTTCTCTTTTTTCTTTTTGCCAGATGGCTACAGGAGGCCAGCTAGGTAAATTAACCATTTGCCATTTTTGGATTATCTATTTGACAAGATAGTACAAAAACCGCTAAATATATCAAGTTAAAACGTATAAACATATTATGATAAATATTACTTTTCCAGACGGATTCACAAAACAATTTAACAAAGGGGTAACAGGTGCTGAAATAGCTTCAAGCATATCGAAATCTCTTGCTAAAGATGCCATGGTAGTTGAGATTAATGGTTCTTTAGCAGATATGTCTTTTCCGATTGAAAATGATAGCTCTATTAGGATTTTAACGTCAAAAGATCCTGAAGTACTTGAAATTATTAGACATGATGCGGCTCACATAATTGCTGAAGCTGCTAAGGATTTATTTCCCGATTTACAGGTTACTATTGGTCCTGCCATTAAAGATGGTTTCTATTATGATTTTGCTAAATCTACGCCTTTTACTACTGATGATTTAGCAAAAATTGAAGCTAGGATGCAGGAAATAGTAAAGGAGGATAATAAATTTATTCGCCAGGAAATAGATAGAAACGAAGCAATCGAAATGTTCAAAAAGATGGGAGAGCATTATAAAGCAGAGATTATCTCATCGATTCCGGAAGGAGAAAAGATTACTCTTTACCGTCAGGGTAATTTTGTTGACCTTTGTAGAGGCCCTCACAGTCCTTCTACCGGTAAAATCAAACATTTCAAGCTAATGAAAGTAGCAGGAGCTTACTGGCGAGGCGATAGTAAAAACGAAATGCTGCAACGTATTTATGGTACTGCCTGGGCAACTAAAGAACAGCTTGATAACTATCTTCATATGCTTGAGGAAGCAGAAAGAAGGGATCATCGAAAAATCGGTAAGGAACTAGGCTTGTTCCACTTACAGGAAGAGGCTCAAGGAATGGTTTTCTGGCATCCTAAAGGGTATAGTATTTATCGTACGATTGAAGCGTATATTAGAAGGAAGCTGGAAAAACACCATTATGCTGAGGTAAAAACTCCTATGGTACTTGATAAAAAACTATGGGAAGCTTCAGGGCACTGGGAAAAATTCAGAGAGAGTATGTTTATCGTTGAAGGGGATGATAAAATTCATGCTCTTAAACCAATGAGTTGTCCTGGCCATATACAAATTTTCAAACAAGGCATCAAAAGCTATCGCGACTTGCCATTACGTATGGCCGAATTCGGTTGTTGCCATAGAAATGAGTCTACCGGGGGATTACATGGTTTGCTTAGAGTGCGTAATTTCGTTCAGGATGATGCTCATATCTTCTGCACGGAAGAACAGATTAATAGTGAAACCGTACTTTTCTGCAACTTATTAAGGGAAATTTATAACGATTTTGGATTTAAGGAAATTAAGGTCAAGTTTTCTGATCGCCCTGAAGTAAGGGCTGGTAGTGATGACATATGGGATAAAGCAGAATCATCTTTAAAGATAGCTATAAAAGAAGCTGGATTTGAATATGAAATGAATCCTGGTGAAGGTGCATTCTACGGTCCTAAACTAGAGTTCGTTTTAACTGATGCGGTTGGGAGGGAATGGCAATGTGGTACTCTGCAGGTAGATTTTGTACTGCCAGAAAGGCTTGATGCTGAATATATTGCCCCTAGCGGAGAAAAGAAAAGGCCAGTAATGCTGCATAGAGCAATTATTGGGACATTTGAAAGGTTTATGGGAATTTTAATTGAGCAGTATGCTGGCCGGTTTCCTTTATGGCTTGCCCCAGTCCAGATAGCAATTATTGGAATTACTAATGAGCTTGATAACCACATTATTGGGTTAAATAAAAGATTTATTGATGCTGGAATTAGATCTGAGCTTGACATTTCAAGGGAAAAAGTTAATTATAAGATACGAAATTTTTCTAATCAGAAAGTTCCGTTAATTGCCGTAGTTGGAAAGAAAGAGCAACTAGATGGGACTATGACTATTAGAAAACTCGGTTCATCTGAAGAACAAAAAACTTTTTTGGTAGATGAAGTAATTGGGATGATTGCTACCGAGAACAAAAAATATTTAGGTTAACATTTTTGCTTATTAATTTAAGCATTAATTTGTAAGTAATTTTAAAATGGAGAATTTTTATAACGACCTTTAAAAAAAGCAAATTTCCAAACGTTAACAAGGAAATTACAGCCCAAGAAGTAAGGCTGGTTGGTAAAGATGGAGAAATGATAGGCGTTGTTTCGCTTGATGAGGCTCTTAGGCAAGCAAAAGATGCTAGTCTGGATTTAGTTGAAATTTCCCCTAATGCTGAGCCACCGGTTTGCAAAATTCTTGATTTTAGTCGCTATAAATATAATGCAAAGAAAAAATTACAAGAAGCTAAGAAAAAGCAGAAAAAAACTGTTCTGAAGGAAATGAAATTTAAAGTTAATATCGGACAAGGAGATCTAGATATTAAACTTAGGAAAATTCGTGAGTTTCTAGAAGAGGGAGATAAAGTAAAAATTTCCTTATGGTTTAAGGGTCGTGAAATAATGCACCGAGAAAAAGGAGAAGAGTTATTTGAAAAAATAATTGCTAATCTCGAATCGGTCGCAAAAATCGATTCTGAGCCAAAAATGGAAGGTAAGCAAGTAATTATGATAGTTAGTCCTCTTTCTTCCGTTCAATAAACTTATTTATTTATAAAGTAATAATTAGAATTAATTTCACTTAAGAAATTAATTCTTCTTGTTAGCATTTCTAAGTTAGTCTGAAAACGACTATACCTTCTATGATTCAAGAACGTTATATAAATATGCGGTTTAAATTTTTGTAAAATTTTATCTAACAGTATAGATTTATTCTTTGCAAATCTATTTTTTTCAATTAATAATTTAATTGAAGCAATTTTTAGCTAAATGATACAAAAACTAATACAAGTGTCCTGTATACCTGTGTCTTGGTTATCATAAGGTCAATTATTATAGATAGCATAAATCACATGAATCAAAATTTAGAAATCATTATTTTTAGTACTTTTTTAGTCATTAATTTAGTAATGGGGTTATATTTTAGTAAAGGTGTAACAACAATAAAAGAGTATGCTGTGGGAGACAGAAATTTTAGCACAGCTACAATAGTTGCCACCCTAGTAGCAACTTGGGTTACAGGGGAGTTTTTTTTCGGAGATATTGTCTAGAATTATAATAACGGCATGTACATGATGTGGGCTGGGGTTATAGGAAGCTTATTAGCACTGTTATCTATAGGTATATTTTTTGCTCCTCGTTTAGGTGAATTTTTAGGTACTTTATCTATAGCAGAAGCAATGGGCAGTTTGTTTGGTACAAATGTTAGGGTAGTTACTGCGATATCAGGAATAATCGCAGCATCAGGAATGGTTGCGGTTCAGTTTAAGGTTGCTGGTACAGTTTTTGAATATTTAGGGATAGTAAATATGGTTTAATCATCGCTGGTTTTATAATAACATTATATTCTTCTTTAGGAGGTATTAAATCGGTTACTTTAACTGATGTCATACAATTTTTTACTTTTGGTACGATAATACCTATTGTTGGTTTTTTTATACTGAGTTCTTTAAACAGTTTAGAAAGTATACAAGCTGTTTTGACGACTAATAAGTTGTTTGATTTAGGGGAAGTATTTGATTTTTCTCAGCCTAAAGCATTCTATTATTTAGTTCTTTTTTTCTATGTAGCAATACCGGGATTTGGGCCTCCTATTTTTCAACGGATTGCTATGGCAAAAGATGTATTCCAGGTTCGGAGATCCTTTGTCATAGCAGCAATTACCTGTACATTTATTACTGTCAGTATATGCTGGATAAGTATTTTAATATATGTAAAGCAGCCGAATCTTGCTAGTAATGATATAGTAAAATACTTAGTGTTTAACAATGCTTATCCAGAATTAAAGATATTGATATTAGTGAGTGTAATGGCGATGGTCATGTCTACAGCGGACTCTTACATTAATTCTACTTCGGTTTTGGTAGTACATGATATACTCGGACCACTAAATGTAAAAATATTAGGTAATAAATTAATAGAATCACGGTTATTTTCCGCTTTAATAGGAATATTTTCCATAGTTCTGGCATTCCGTGAAGGTAGTCTAATGCAAATGTTAATAGGCACTAGCAGTTTTTACATGCCAGTAGTAACAGTACCATTTATTATGGCTCTCTTAGGCTTCAGAAGCACTGGAAAATCTGTACTGCTCGGTATGTTTGCAGGTTTTTTAACTGTAGTATTGTAGGATTATATTTTTTTTAAGCCGTTTTTTAATTTGGATTCCTTAGTTCCTGCAATGATATCTAATTTAGCTGTACTGCTTTCTAGTCATTATTTATTGAAGCAAAAAGGGGGCTGGGTTGGTATTAAAGATAGAAGTGTAGTGGAGTTGCTGCGGCATAGAAGAGCAAGAAAAATCCGTGAATTCATTTCTGAAGTTAAAACATTTAGTTTACTAAAAGTTTTTAAGGCTAATACGCCAACTAGCGAAGCCACATATATGTATCTAGGGTTATTCTGCATAATTTCTACATATGTTACTATGCACACAATTCCTCATGAAGCCCAAATTCTATATCATTCTCTATTGAATATAATTATAACTAGCGTTTTATTTTCTTCTACTATATTGATTAGCTACACTATCTGGCCGATTCCTTTACAAAAAAGGAGCTGTATAGCGATTTTGTGGAACTTAATGTTGTTTTATGTGTTAGTTTGTGCCGCATTTATGCTAGTTATAATTAGCAAATTTGCGCAGTTACAGGTTATGATCTTTATGATCAATTTAATCATGATATCAATTCTGGTAAGATGGCAGTGGGCGTTGGTTCTTATAGCCTGCGGAATATGTTTAACTGCTTTTATCACGCGGTTATATGATCTTGTTAGTATTGAACCCAGCAAATTTGTTTCTTTGGAGTTCCAGGTAGTGTACCTCTTATTATTTCTAAGTAGTATACTTTTGGTATTTTTTAAACCAAAACAAGAGCAATATAATTTAATTGAAGAAAAATCCGATTATTTAGAACATAAAGCTGATGACCAAAAGAAGGAATTAATTAAATTACAAGAACTTAAAAATGAGTTTTTACGAAACTTGGAGCATGAAACACGTACACCGATTACTGGTATTACTAGTCTCGGGCAGGTTTTATGGGATAACTACGATAAATTTAATGAAGAACAAAGGCGTAATGCAACAAGCGATATTGCCAAAAGTTCTGAAAGACTAACTAGTTTAGTAAATAACTTAATTGATTTGTCAAAACTTGAAAGTTTGTACTATAAATTAAATAAGCTTGAGGTAAATCTAAGTGAGTTAGTCCTTAAAAGATTAGAAATCTGTCAAAAATTGTATGTAGACGAAAAAAATAGAGATAACTTAAATTTCGATTTAGAGATAGAAGAGAAGTTAAATGTTGTGTGTGATGAAAATTATATCGCCCGCACTATTGATAACATTATAATTAACGCTATCCAATATTGTCCTTCAGGGCAAATAACTATTAAGCTTTATAAAAACCAAGGAGAAGAGGTGGAATTCAGCGTAAAAGATGAGGGGATGGGAATACCTAAAGAAGAACTATCCGATGTTTTTGGTGCTTTTGTAGTTAGTTCAAAGACTAAAACTCCTGCGGGTGGGAGAGGTATAGGGCTTGCTTTATGCAAAAAAGTTATCAAAGCGCATAATGGTCAGATATGGGCTAAGCAAAATCCTGATAAGGGCACAACTTTTGCCTTTACCTTGCCTTTAAATAATAAGAACAGCTAAGGGTAAGTACGAGCTAGAAATATTATAAGTTTTAAGCTAGCTTTGTATTGTGTATTAGCTTTTATCTTTTATTATTAAATTACAAATTTTCTGAGCCTGTGGATAATTACACCACAGTTGATATTGATATCTTAAATACTAGTTGCTATACTATCCCGCAAAGTCATTATAAGAAGGAAGTAATAATTTTCATGAGAGTCATTTTAAGAAGCATTTACCTGTTATGCTTAGGTTTTACCTTTATTCTATCATCTCATTCTGTTTTTGCAGCCCAGAAAAACCAGAACGTTAAAAAGCCACAGGATATAAAAGAAGAAAAACTAGTAGAAGATATAGACATTATTCGTTATCCCGGTTCTACAGCTATGGCACTTAAAGCAAGGCAGGCAATAGTTATGGATTATTCTGATGGCAAGATTTTGCTGGAGAAAAATGCACATGAGCAAATGGCTCCTTCTTCCATGACGAAAATAATGACTTCTTATATCATTGAGGAAAAGCTTAAAAAAGGAGAAGTATCTTTAGATTCTACGTTTTTAGTAAGTGAGAAAGCCTGGAGGATTGGTGGATCAAAATCATTTATGCCACTTGGTGAGCAAGTAAAGCTTGAGGACATTTTGCGCGGGATTATAATCCAATCTGGTAATGATGCTTGCGTGGTAGCAGCTGAAGGGTTACATGGAAGTGAGGAAGATTTTGTAGATGTGATGAATTCTACAGCACAAGAAATAGGTATGAAAAATACTCATTTTGCTAATTCTAATGGCTGGCCTGCAGAAAATCATTATAGCACCGCTTACGATTTAGCTCTTCTTGGTGCGTGGTTAATAAAATCGCATCCTGAATTTTACCCTATATATAGTGAGAAAAATTTTACTTTTGGTAAAGATCAAAAAGGTAATCCTATTACTCAGGGAAATCGTAATCCTTTGCTATATAAAGATCTGGGGTGTGATGGTATTAAGACTGGTTATACGGATGAGGGAGGATATGGGATAGTTGCCTCTTTTATCGACAAGGATAGGCGTTATATAATGGTCATTAATGGGCTTAGTTCGATGAAAGAAAGGGCGGAGGAATCTGCCAAGGTAGTTTACTGGGTAAAACAAAATTTTGTTAATAAGAAATTTTACTCTAAAGGTGATATCATAGACGAAGTTCCTGTATGGCTTGGAGTGAAAGATAAAGTCCAATTAGAAGTAGCAGATGATGTTTTCGGGCTTTCCGTACGTTCCGAACAGAAAAATAATGTGGACATAAAAAAGGATATTCCATCTTCTCTTCCTGCTCCTTTAAGGGCAGGTGATGTGGTAGGGAAAATGATTATCACTATTGATAATGAAAAGCACGAAGTAGCTCTTGTTGCCAAAGAGTCAATCGAGAAAGTCGGCTTTTTTAAGCAGATAGTTTTATACCTTACTTCTTTCTTCTAAGGAAAATTGTATGGTAGTTTACACCTACTAAAATCGCTAGTTTTAGTAATATTAATAATCTTGACCAGAGAAAGGTTAAGGTTAAGTTTAAAGCTTATTTTTAACATCTTGCACTAATTTTACAAATAATGTGCCTCGTTCTTCGAAATTTTTAAACTGATCGTAAGATGCGCAGGCGGGTGCTAGTAAGAAGTTTAGTTTCTCTGATGTTTTTATAGAATATTCCATAGCTTTATTGAATGCTTCTTCTAGGTTTTCGCATAGTTCATATCCAGGTTTTTGGGAGGAAACCAGATATAAAAATTCAGCAAATAAATTTTTGCTTTCACCAAAAAAATAAGCTTTTTTAATATTTTTTAGGACTGGTTTTAATTCATCGAAACTCTCTTCTTTAAATTTTCCCCCTGCAAACCAAATAATATTATTAAAAGCAGACAGAGAGGCTAGGGCGGAAGAAATATTAGTTGCTTTACTATCATTATAAAAATTTATATTTTTATAACTACCAATGTATTGCATTCTATGCTCAAGTCCTTTAAAGCTCTCTAAAGCTTTGATAATAACAGAGGTGGGAACTGAAAGTGACTTGCATATTGCGTAAGCAATAGCAATATTTTCCTTATTGTGAAACCCTTGTAAATGTGGCAAAGAGGGAAGTGGGAGGCTAACTTTATTACTTTCTATATTATCATATAAATAATTATTATCGCAAAATATTCCTCCTTCAATTTGCTTGCTATTAGATATAGGAATTATTTTTGGATTATAAACTTTTTTGAATTTGCGATAAATGTTTCGTGTGATAAGGCTATTTACCCCAATAATTTTCAAGGAATTAGGGGTGAAAATTTTTTCCTTTACGCGCGCATAATCTTCTACGTTTTTATAGCGGTCTAGATGGTCTGGCGTTATATTGGTAATTACAGATATTTTAGCATCTATTCTGGTTAAAAGCTCAATCTGGAATGAAGATAGCTCAAAAACATAACCTTTTCTATGATAAGGTAGTGACATTACAGCTTTACCAATATTGCCGCCAACGTGATAATCTAACCCTGCCTTGTGTAGGATATGTCCGGTAAGTGCGGTAACAGTACTTTTGCCGTTAGTGCCAGTAATAAAAATAAATTCGGAATTGGGATTCTCTTCTATAAAAAGTTCAATATCAGAAGTAACAGGAATTTTATTTTCTGATGCTATTTGAAAAATCTGGTGAGAACGTGGGATGCCTGGGCTTATAACAATTTTATTAAGTGTTTTCCATTTTTCATTATTTATTGACAGTACATGAGAGCTGCTAAACTCTTTGATAAATTTTTCGATATTTACTTTGGAGTCATCATAACATATAAGTTCTTTAACAATGGTCATTAGGCTTCTATATACTGAAGTACCAGTAAGCCCCAGACCAAAAATGCCAATTTTTTTACCTGTTTGTTTTGATAAAGCCATAAGTTATTTTTAGAGTAAGCAATTTCTTCTATAATTTTACCAGAACCTATTTGTTTTACAGAAAAAAACAAAGCCTGGGATGATTTGGTATAAAATTGTTTATAACCTTACTATTTTGGTTTTTAATTTTTGCCAAAACTCTATTAATCCAGCTGCTTTAATAGTAGCTACAGAGATGTGGGAGCAAATTAAATCGTGATCATCAAGATAATAATGAGCTATTTTATTTCTTATTTCATGCAATTCTCTCCACCAGTTTGCATCTTCTATATAGCCTAATTTTTCTAGTTTATTTAGTTTATCAATAAATGCAACAGCGTCTTCTTCAAGAAGATTAAGGATGAGAGGAAAAATTTTAGAGCCAATAATATCTTGTAATTTACCAAAACGTGTTGTCATCATATCAAAAAAAAGCCAATTTATCTGTCGGTAAATTAGCTAAAACAGCAGCAGAAAGTGGTATTAATTTATTTACGTGTGTTAATGCCTCTTTTAGTCTGGTAGATTGGATATCTGGTATATTTGCATAATAAGCTAAAAAGGAACGTTGTTTCATAAAAGTTGTACCCCTGTGTTTTTGGCTTCGGCATATATTGATAATTGCTGGTTTTGTGATAAAACATTAACAACAATATCAATTTTTTGATCTCCAATAATCTTTTTTAGATTAGTTACAAACTCTATTTCCTTTTTTGTGACAATAAATAAATCGTCATAATTTGTTTCTACGTAGAGGTCTATATCGCCGCCTTTTTTAGAATCGTCAACCCTGGAACCAAATAACCATATTTTATCTCCTTTCATAAAATATAAAGAAAAACTCTCTCGGATAGCTTTCACTTGAGCTTCGGTTAAACGCATAATAACTTTTACCTATTTAAAGTATGAGTTAATACTTTGCTGCTTTTTGTGCTAAGGCAGCGGAGACAAATTTTCCTAAATTACCATCTAAAACACCATTTGAGTCGGACGTTTCGTATTCTGTTCGAAGGTCTTTAACCATTTGATAGGGTTGTAATACGTATGATCTGATTTGGTGACCCCAGCTAATATCGGTTTTTGCAGCGTTTTCCTTATCTATTTCTTCGTTCTGTTTTTTTATTTCTAAATCATATAATCTTGCCTTAAGCATGGACATAGCTTCAGCTTTGTTTCTGTGCTGTGATCTATCGTTCTGACATTGCACTACGATATTTGTTGGGATATGGGTTATTCGGACTGCGGAATCGGTAGTGTTAACATGCTGCCCGCCCGCGCCCGATGCTCGGTATGTGTCTATTCTTAAATCTTTTTCCTCAATAGTAATATCTATATTATCATCAATTTCCGGATACACCCAACAGGAAGCAAAGCTCGTCATTCTTTTACCGGCAGCATTAAAAGGAGAAATACGGACAAGCCTATGTACCCCTGATTCGGTTCTAAACCATCCAAAAGCCATTTCTCCTTTTATTTTTATACAGCAAGATTTAACCCCAGCTTCCTCTCCGGCAATAATATTAATTATTTCTGTCTTAAATCCAAGACGTTCGGCAAAGCGTAAGTACATACGCATCATCATCGATGCCCAGTCATGACTTTCTGTTCCACCTGCTCCGGCATTGATCTCAAGAAAGCAGTTATTAATATCAGCTTCGCCAGAAAACAGACATTCAGTTTCAAATTTTGTAGCTATACTAGCAAGTTCTGTTAGCTCTTTTTCTACTTGGTCTAATACAGCTTCATCATTTTCCTCTTCGGCTATATTAGCAAGTTCAATGTTATCAGTAAGACCATTATTAATTTTATCAAAAGAGTTTAGGGTATTTTCCAAAACTCTTTTTTCTTTTAGCAATAAAGTCGCCTTTTTTTGGTCATTCCAAAGATCTGGCTTATTTGCTTGTTCTTCGAGAGCAGTTAGCCTTTTTCTTGCCTCATCAATGTCAAAGAGACCTCCGGAGCAATATTAAAGATTGCTCAATTCTGGTTTTAAGATTTTCTATTTCTGCCCGCATCTTTATTTCTTTTTTATATTTTGTTCCCCTTTACCGCAGGTATGTCAGATAACCTTTTTACCTGAATAATTCTGTAAACGTGGATTCGTGGAATTATAAACGATTTAACAACAAATGGTCAAGGTAATATTAAGATACTTGGTTTACTAATGTTCTGCTCTTCTTAAGGTGCTTTTTCAATTTAATTTCAGTAAATATAAAGCAGTGCTCTAGCTTCTTATTAATTTTTCTAGGATTAAGCAAAATAAGTGTTATAATGTGGCCGTTAATGGCTCATTTTTAAGTTAATGAGTATAAATTATAGCTTATCAAGATTTTTAGAACAAAATGACTGAACAAAAATTTATCCGGAATTTTGCAATTATAGCCCATATTGACCACGGAAAATCTACTTTAGCTGATAGACTCATTGAATATTGCGGAGGACTGGAAAAAAGGGAGATGAGCCAGCAAGTGCTTGATTCAATGGATATTGAAAGGGAACGTGGCATTACTATTAAGGCCCAAACAGTTAGGCTGAAGTATAAAGCTAAAGACGGTAATACATACCAGCTCAACCTCATGGATACACCAGGTCATGTCGACTTTTCTTATGAGGTTAGTAGGTCGCTTGCTGCATGTGAAGGGTCGCTCTTGGTAGTTGACGCAAGCCAGGGTGTTGAGGCTCAGACCTTGGCTAATGTTTACCAGGCAATTGATAATAACCATGAAATTGTTCCGGTTTTAAATAAAATTGATTTGCCGGCAGCAGAACCCGAGATGATCAAAGAACAGATAGAAAATGTTATAGGAATAGATGCTTCTGATGCACTACTAGTGTCGGCTAAAAGCGGTATCGGTATAGAAGATGTCTTAGAAGCGATTGTTACAAGACTTCCAGCTCCAAAGAATGATTTTGTCCAAGATGAAAATCCTAATATTCTCAAAGCTCTGTTAGTAGACAGCTGGTATGATCAGTATCTAGGCGTGGTAATTCTGGTTAGGATTTTCCAAGGCCAGTTAAAGAAGAATATGAAAATCAAAATGTTATCGACAAAAAACACTTATATTGTTGATAATGTCGGTTATTTTACTCCTAAGAAAGTAATGTGTGATGTTCTGGAGAGTGGCCAATTAGGTTTTTTTACTGCTTCAATCAAGCAGGTAACAGAATGTAAAGTCGGTGATACAATTACCGAAGATAGTAAAATTGAAGTAAAAATGCTACCTGGATTCAAACCTAATTTACCGGTAGTGTTTTGCAGCTTGTTTCCAGCGGATGCATCAGATTTTGAGCGTTTAAAAGATTCCCTAGGTAAGCTTAGGCTTAATGATGCCAGCCTTGAATTTGAAACGGAAAGTTCGACTGCTCTTGGTTTTGGATTTAGATGTGGTTTCCTTGGACTTCTGCATCTTGAAATCGTCCAGGAAAGGTTAGAGCGTGAATTTGATCTGGATCTGATTACAACAGCACCAAGTGTCGTATATAAAGTGAATTTAAGAGGCGGAAAACAGGTGGAAGTTCATAATCCGGCTGATTTCCCTGATCCGCAGACAATAGAAACCATGTTAGAGCCATGGATTCGTGCAACTATTATGGTTCCTGAAGAATATTTAGGTTCGGTACTTACCCTCTGTACGGATAAAAGGGGAGAGCAAGTTGACATGAAATACATCGCCGGAAGAATAATGGTTATATATAGATTACCGCTCAATGAGATTGTTTTTGATTTTTACGATCGTTTAAAAGGTTGTAGCAAGGGTTATGCAAGCTTTGACTGGGAAATAGATGGGTATCAAGAAAGTAATTTGGTTAAACTTACTATTATGGTTAACAGTGATCCAGTAGATGCGCTATCGATAATTGTTCACAAATCCAGAGCCGAATCAAGAGGTCGGGAATTATGTGCAAGGTTAAAAGATTTAATTCCAAGGCAGTTATTTCAAATTGCCATTCAAGCTGCAATAGGTGGGAAAATAATAGCCAGGGAAAATGTTAAAGCTATGAGGAAAGATGTTTTAGCAAAATGTTATGGCGGTGATATTACCCGTAAAAGAAAATTGCTTGAAAAGCAGAAAGCTGGGAAAAAACGAATGAGAAATATAGGGAATGTTGAAATTCCGCAATCTGCCTTTATTGCTGCTCTAAAAGTAGGTGACAATTGATTCTGGTACAAACGCATTCTGTAAAATAATTATTACGAAAAGTGCCAATACTTCCTCTAATACTTAAAAATATCCTAGGGGGAGATCTACAAAGGACACTTCTTGTTATGCCGCATAAAAAGGGTTGGCTATCGTCTTTAGTTTGCGGCAAAAAGGAGCATAGAAGACAATAGTATAATTGGACTTGAAGATCTCATATTTTCCTAATACATAAAGCTTTCCGATCTTAATTAGTTAGTAAAACTAATAATTATCTTCACTTTCACCAGCTATTACTATCTGATAATTGTAGATACTAATATTTTTCTTGGAGGCAACTTCATAAATATTAGACAGTTCTGGGTAATATTCAGGAGTAGAAAGCTTGTGTCCTTTTAAAAACAGGCGCGTTTGTAAGTTTCCAAGCTTTCTGTGCTCAACCCTAACATTAATATGGGATTCAATTCCATGAACCGCCGGAGGGTATACCGTAATAAAGTGAAATTCCCCTTTATTATTTGTTGTGGCAACTCCGTTACCAGTAAAAGTGAGGGTTTTATCAGTATCTATAAGTTTTTTATTGAGATCTTTTTTAAAGGGCTGGTAAGGATATTTTCCTTTGCAGTTAATTTGCCAAATATATACTTTAGCATCACCGACTGGAACACAGTTTTGATCTACCACTACTCCGGTTATAATAATTTTTTCCCCGCAGTACAAAGACTCTTGGCCGGTTTCACGTAATAAATTATTAGTTAATTCAAAATTTTCTGGTTCGTAGTTATTCTCTGCTTTTGGGGTAATTTTGCAAAAATTCATTTTATTTAAATAGAAATCAGAATGTGAAGAATCTGCCAAGCTCTTGTTAAGACAAATTATGTTTATGAATATGAAAGCAAAAAATATATTAAATTTCATAGAAACCATTATAAAATAAATTATCCCAGATATTGTGGTGCTTGCTATGAGCATAATAAATTCTTATTTATGTGAATAGTTTAATATTAAATTAGAATTAGCAGTTTCTTAGAACTGGGTCAAAAAGCCTCACATATTACCACAGAATGGAAAAAGTTTTTTGTTGTTAAGAAGAGTGTTATTTGTAATTTCTAAGCTCTTAATTTACTATCTGGGTAATTAGTTAAAAATACAGGAAATATAACGATGCAAAAAATATTAACTTTAATCATTTCAATTGCTATTATTTACATGATATTTAAACATAATATCGACGGTATTAAAGTCCCCCCTGTTGAAATGAATGATAAGAATAAACCTGATAATTCTAGCTCTAGCACCCAAGTTCCTACCGATATGACCGGTAATTTTGTTGAAAAGACTATTTCGAATGTGCTTGTTAATGTTTTAAAAACAGATGAAGGAAGAATGTTTTTTGAAAATATTCTGCAACCTATAAATAAACCGATGGCCGGTTCAGGACAAGGATTTAAGATTAACAACGACAATTTAGTCGAGGCCATGTTTGATATAAAAACTTTTGGCGAAGGCGGGGAAGGCCCAGCAACATGCGGACATGTGGTAACTGTGGCGTATAAGATTCTAGCTGCTAATAATATGCTTATTAGCGAAAAAACAGTTACTTATCCTCTTGGTAGTGACCAAATAGCTCCTGGCGTGGATTCCGTTATTGTTGGCATGAAAGTTGGGCAAACAAGGCATGCCGTAATTTCAAGTAAGTATACAGATAGGGTAGGGGCACAAACTGATAAAGTAGATAGTTTTAAACTTAATGTAACTCTTAAAGAAATAATGCCACAAAATTTTGTAGATGAAGATGTTAAAGTTTTTGATGATGAAATAGCTTATAAGTTACCTCTATTGTGTGGGGGCAATTCGGTTTATAATGCTAGAATTACTAAACTTAGCAATAGTGAAGTAATTTATGATTCAAAATCTTCCGGTAATAAGATAAACATGAAAGTCGGTAACCTAGCTTATCCGGTTATTTTCTCTTATGCCCTTCATAATAAGATTCCGGTTGGCATTAGAACAGTAATAGCTAAAGGTAGGTTATTTAAATCATTTCTTAATGAGTTTAGCACAATTTTTCCACAAACAAAATTGCCAGAGAATGAATATTTTATGCTGGAATTATATGATTTTGAAAATAATCTGACTAACAATAGTAATAACTTACTAATTCAAAAGCCAAACGGTAAGTAATAGAAGTCAGGACCGACTAGTGCAACACGTTGAGAAGGTCTTAGTTATATTTTAGAAAGAATTATGAATATTCATTTTGAAAAAGCTGCTTTACAGCATATCGACATTATTTTTAGCTGGCTTCAGGAGAAGCATATTCAAGAATTTTGGGATAATAGTCAGAATCATAAAGACGATATCTTAAATTTTATCCATAAAATGCCGCAAAAATATTTTGCTGGCACAACGAAGTATTGGGTTGGTTATATTGATGGCAAGCCGTACGCTTTCATTTTATCAGATATTTTAGAAAGAAACCAAACAGATCTTTCAGAAGTCCATCTGGCAAATATGTCGCAGGTAGGGCATACCATATCACTCGATTTTGGTATAGGAAATAAAAAATATTTAGGATGTGGGCTCGGTGCTCCAACTTTGTCTGCATTTGTCACTTTTTATAAAGATGAAGTTGATAATAAAGCGGATACTTTTTTTATTGATCCCGATGAAAATAATCCTAGAGCTATCCGTGTATATAATAAAGCAGGTCAGTATGAGGTTACCGAAGGATGCTTTATTGGGCATGGAAGCGATTTAATGGTAAAAAAGGTATGAGGGTAAAAATATATAGGGCACAAGGCAGAAATTATAGCACAAACCTTAGTATTTAGCCGATTTATTAATATTTAGATGAGGGTGTTATTCGTTGTTGACCTATTAACTATAGACCTTGGTCCATCATTATTAGTGCCAACCACCACTGAATTGTTTATATACTCCCATGAATTCATACTGTTACTCTTCTGTTTTTCCCTTGTTTAGAGAATCTACAGAAGGCAAGCCAATTCCTGGCAAGAAAATACTAGATTGATTTAACAGATTCGGTTGTGTCTGCCTCATTACTTGGATCAGGAATTTTAGCAGGAGAAATAGATTTAGATTTCTGTTTGCTACCAGTTTCACTGTTCTCGCTTCGATTATCTGTATTTTTGCCCGAAGACCGTGAACTTGTCTGAGCTTTTTCTAGTTCCTGAGCTGTTGGACATCTATAATTAGCCATTTCGTTTTTAGTTTCATTAAGCATTGTTTTTATTTGATCAAGTTCTGCTCTTAATGCTGAGTTATCCTCCAAGTAGCGATCGTCAGCTCTTGGGCTATTTCTGACTAAAACAGGATAGGTTTTATTTTGTTTTTCTTTAGGCTTTTTACCTATATATTTACTTTCAAGTTCCTGTTCAAGAATTGAGCGATACATATCTTTATTTGCTTGAGAAATATTTTCGTTTTCAAGTAAATCATCATATTCGTCATCCTCGTCAGCGTAGTCATTATTTGCTACATTTTGTTTGGCTTTAGTAATATATTTTTTATTATATAAAGGCGCTCTTTTACCGCCTTTAGCACCTTTAGTATCAAAAAGCTTATTATTAGCTGATTTTTTAAAATACCCTTCCGGACCAGTAGCGCAGGATGACAGAAGAAAAATGGAAAGGACAAAAATAACTGCTTTATTTAACATGAATTTTTCCGATTATCATTTAACAATCAAATATATACAAGATCAATTAATGTCATATATAGCAGATAGTTGCAACCATGTTATTGCAGTTCAACTATAAAACTAAGTAATTATTTTTAGGACTGTGTTGGCTAAATGCTTAGTGCCATCTGTTTTGCGCTTTAATAGGTTAAGTGAAGCTTCCTTAATTATGGAAGGGGTGTCAATTAAACTATGGAGTTTATTTGCCAAAACTTCAGCTGTTACCTCTTCTTGCCGATAGTACCACGAACAATTAGAATCTTGCAGAGATTTAGCATTATAATATTGATGATCGTCCGCAGAAGAAGGAAGCGGTATAAATATTGCCGGTAATCCTATTTGAGTTAATTCTGCTATGGTTGTTGCGCCAGCCCTTGCAATAACTAAATGGCTATTTTCGTACTGTTTATAAATATCATGAAAGAAATCAGAGATGGTACTTTGGATTTTTAAATTATCATAAGCTTTTTTAACTCTTTCCTTGTCATTTTCCAGAACTTGCTGAACAATTCTTATCTCAGTTTCCGGATACTTAGTTAGAAGAATCTTTATTGCTTCTGGTACTAGGCTTGAGAAAATTTTTGCCCCTTGACTTCCGCCAAATACCAGTAAATTAAAAGGCTTATTGCTAAAACTGCTTTTTTCTGGAAGGTTTTTGATCTTATCTCGGACGAAATCACCTGTTATTAAGATTTTGTCTGAATAGTTTGTCGGTAAATTTTGAGTGCTTTTATAGGCTAAAGCTATAAGTATTGCTTTTTTTGCAAAAAATTTATTACTTTTACCAAAAAAAGAATTTTGTTCGTAAACAATAGTCGGGATGGAAAGTAATTGTCCTATAAACATTAATGGGAAACTAGGGTAGCCTCCAAACCCTATAATAAGCTTTGGTTTAAGTTTTTTAATTAATATAAATGCTTTAATTAAAGATAAATAAATTGAAAAAGGGATTTTTAATTTATTGATTATTCCTCTAAGGTTTATGTACAAATCAACTATGTGAGACTTTATGTTGATATAATTAGTTAAATATTTTTTACATCTATTATCAGTAGAAATGTGAACTTCTAGTTCTAAGTTTTTAGCTAGTTCTTCTGCAAGGGCAATCGCTGGAAAAAAGTGCCCGCCAGTACCGCCGGCGGTTAGTAATATTATTTTTCTCTTTTTTGGGGGCATAGTTAATATTATCGTGTTTAAATTTCAACATTTTGGAGTCTGTATTTAACCAAAGAAGCTTTTCGTTTAGTAAGGCCAAGTAGCATTCCCATTCCTATACTAATAGCTAAAGTAGATGAGCCTCCATAGCTTATAAAAGGTAGGGTCATGCCTTTTGTCGGCAATAAATTCAAACTAACACCCATATTAATAACAGCCTGTAAGCCGAACTGGGAGATAATGCCGATAGCAGCAATTTGGATGAATTTATCATCTTCATGCAGTAGATTAATCAGAATTCTAATTACAATATAAGCAAATGTAATGATAATCATAAGGCAGATAATTGCTCCGAACTCTTCGCCGGCTACGGCAAAAATAAAATCGGTATGTGAATCTGGTAAAAATTGCTTTACTGAACCTTCTCCTGGCCCTTTTCCATATAAACCGCCTGATTCAAAAGCTTCTAATGATCTTGTTATCTGGTAATTTTCACTATTAACCGGGTCAAGAAATCGGTTAATTCGAGAGGCTACATGGGGCAGTAATAAGTAAGCGCCAATGCTTCCGAAAACCGAGGCAAAAATAGCAATAAATAACCAAATGATTGGTAAGCCAGCAACAAATAATTGAATGCCAAAAACAGCTGATACCATCACGAGCATACCAAAATCCGGCTGGATAATTAATAATGCCGCAACACTTATAAACAGCATAAAACATACTTTAAAACTGGGAAACTCCTCGTAATAGTGTAGAGATAATATCCAGCCGGTGACAACAGCAAAAAAAGGTTTCATAAACTCTGATGGTTGATAGGAAAATCCGCCTATATTTATCCACCGCGTCGCACCTTTAACTTCAAAACCATAGAACTTAACCAAAACAAGCATAAGTAAGCTTCCTAAAAATCCAAATATGGCAAGTCGCCTAATCCATTTTTTATCCAGTAATGAAAAAGTTAAAATTATTATCACCGCAAGGGTTAAAAACACTACGTGCCTTGAAGAGAAATAATTATCGGTAAGTCCAATTCTATTAGCAACTGCTGGACTTGCGGTAGTTACTAACATCAGGCTAAAAGCAAGGAGAATAACCATGGCAATTATGGTCTGCTGGTCAATTACTTTCCACCATCTATTAATAAAGTTATTTTTTATCGAAGTTTGCATTATTGTGTTTTTCTATGGTAGGGGTACTATTAAGCAAGTCTTTGATCTAATTTTCCCTGTTTTTCAAGCTCATACAAATCATCACATCCTCCGACGTGAAAATCACCGATGAATATTTGAGGGACAGTTTTTCTTCCGCCTGCTTTCTGAATCATTTCTTCTCTAATGTTTGGATCTTCGGCGTTTATTTCCTGGTAAGTTGCACCTTTACGGTCAAGTAATGCTTTAGCACGAACGCAGTACGGACAAGTTGTGGTCGTATAAATGACAATTTTCTGCATAAAAAAACTCGTTATTTTTTGGTAATGATTTATAGTTATAGTTAAAATATTTCAAGTAGTATACCAAAGTCAATGAGCCTTTTCAAATTACATTCAGAATATAAACCTGGCGGTGATCAACCAAAAGCGATAAAGGAGCTACTTGCAGGGCTTGAAGCGGGAGAGAAATCACAAATGCTTCTTGGTATTACCGGTTCTGGTAAAACTTTTACCATGGCAAATGTAATTGCTGCGTCAAATAGACCGTCGTTAATTATGGCACATAACAAGACATTAGCAGCTCAGATTTATTCGGAACTGAAAAGTATGTTTCCAGAAAATGCCGTTGAATATTTTGTTTCATATTATGATTATTATCAACCGGAAGCATATATTCCTAGAACCGATACCTATATTGAAAAAGATTCATCAATCAATGAGCAGATTGATCTGCTCCGGCATTCTGCAACCAGGTCCTTGCTTGAACGCAGAGACGTAATAGTCGTTTCGTCTGTTTCTTGTATCTATGGTCTTGGTTCACCGGAACTTTATTCCCAGATGACGCAAGAACTCGAAGCTGGTAAAAAATATAAGCGCAGTGAGCTGCTGCTAAAACTTGTGGATCTGCAATATGAAAGAAATGATATTGCTTTTGAGAGAGGTACATTTCGAATTCGAGGGGAATCAATCGATATATTTCCTTCCCATTATGCTACCAGAGCTTGGAGGTTATCTTTTTTCGGGGATGAGCTTGAATATATCAATGAATTCGATCCGCTAACAGGAGAAAAATTTAGAAAATTAGAGAAAGCTATTATTTATGCTAATTCTCACTTTGTTACACCGGCTTCGGTAATTAAGACTGCTATTGCCAATATAGAAATTGAATTAGAGGAGAGGTTAGCTTATTTGAAATCTTTAGATAAACATCTTGAATATCAAAGGTTAAAACAGAGAACGGATTATGATATTGAAATGCTGCAAAGCACTGGGACTTGTAAAGGCATCGAAAATTATTCGAGATTTTTAACCGGTAAGGCAGCAGGTATGCCGCCCCCGACCCTATTTGAATATTTACCAAAGGATGGTCTATTGTTTGTGGATGAAAGTCATGTAACTATTCCCCAAATTAGAGCGATGTATAATGGTGATCGGGCTCGCAAAAGCTCCCTCGTTGAATATGGATTTAGGCTACCTTCTGCGCTTGATAACAGACCGCTAAAATTTGAAGAATGGATGGAACTAAGACCTCAAACTATTTTGGTCTCGGCTACTCCATCGGCTTTTGAACTTGAAGAAACCCGTGGGGTAATTGTTGAGTTAATTATAAGGCCGACAGGCCTAATTGATCCGGAATGTATAGTAAAACCGGCAGTTAATCAGGTAGAAGATTTAATAGATGAAATAAAAAATACAGTTACTAGAGGATTTAGAATTCTGGTAACAACACTTACCAAGAAAATGGCAGAAGATTTGACCTCTTATCTACAGGAACTAGGTTATAAAGTTAGCTATTTGCATTCAGCTATTCATACCTTAGAAAGAGTCGAGATAATCAGGGATTTAAGAAATGGTGATATTGATATAATTGTCGGCGTTAATCTACTCAGGGAAGGTCTAGATATTCCTGAATGCGGACTCGTTGCCATTCTTGATGCGGATAAGGAGGGTTTCTTGCGCTCAGAAACAGCGCTTATTCAAACAATTGGTAGGGCGGCTAGAAATAGCGAAGGGAGGGTTTTGCTATACGCTGATAAAATCACAAATTCCATGCAAAAAGCTTTAGAGGAAACATCACGAAGAAGGACTATACAGCAAGAGTATAATAAAAAACATAACATCATTCCAACAACCATTAAGACCAAGATTCATGCCTTACTTGAACTAGAAAGAGCAAGTAGTGTGGTAAAAACTGATAAAGTCTCTAATGAACTACAGAATATTATCAATGACCCTAAAAAACTAAAATCCTACATTGAAGGTCTCCGTAAACAAATGCGAACCTGTGCAAGTAATTTGGAGTTTGAGGAAGCTACTAAATTAAGGGATCAAATATTTACACTTGAAGAAGCGTTAATTGAGTTAATGTAAACATTTTAAATTGTATTAGAATGCATTAAAGCTTTTGCTTATTTTATAATAACTGAGTATATACTAGGTTGACTATGACAGGAATGTAATATAACTTTTAGTATGTTTGAAAAGGTTGATTCTTGGTTAAAATATGAGTCTCGATATTGATATAATTATTTTTATAGCGTTTTTGGTTACCAACCTTGTTGTGGGGCTTGCTTACGGCCGGGAAGTAAAAACGATTAGTGACTATTCCTTAGGCGGCAGAAATTTTTCTACTGGGGCTTTAGTTTCTACTATAGTTGCAACTTGTGTTACGGGCAGTGGATTTTTTATAATTCTTACAAAAACCTATTCTGATGGTTTTTATTATCTTATTCCTACTGTTTTTATAATTATTCAAATGTTTATTACAGTTTACTTCCTGATACCTAGAATGGGAGAGTTTTTGGGGAATGTTTCGGTAGCAGAAGCAATGGGTGATATCTATGGTAAAGAAATACGATTGATAACAGCGATTTGTGGTATCCTTAAAATGGTAGGAGGAATTGCCGTACAGTTTAAGGTATTTGGCAATATATTTAATTATTTCTTAGGAATGGATTCTACTTATGCAATCCTTTTAGCATCAGCAATTGTTGTGGTATATTCTTCTTTTGGTGGTATTAGAGCTGTAACTTATACTGATGTAATACAATTTATTACTTTTGGTTTTGTTGTTCCATTGATAGGAGTGGTTCTATGGAATCATATTTACAATAACAATATTGCGTTTAGTGAAATAATAGAAAATTCTAATTTTGATTATAAAAAAGTATTGGATATTGGTAACCCCAAATTATGGGACATGATACCATTAATTCTTTATTTTATTATGCCTTCTACAGATCCTACCTCTTTTCAAAGGATTTCTATGGGACGTGATATTTACCAAGCAAGAAAGGCCTGGTTTATTGCGGCAATTTTGTTTGGTTTGGTAACTCTTTCCATATGCTGGATTCCATTTTTGCTTACACTTCTAGAACCAGGACTGCAACATAATCAAGTAGTTAATTATTTAGTAGATAACTATACTTTTGTAGGCTTAAAAGGCTTAATGATAATAGGGATAGCGGCTATGGCCATGTCTACTGCGGATTCACGTATTAATGCCGCAGCAGTACTATTTGCCAATGATATTGGAAAAACTTTTAACATAAAAATAAATGAACTAGTTTTATCTAAATTATTCTCTTTAGTATTAGGTATTTTTGCTACCTATCTGGCAATTATAAAAACTGATTTGCTTAGTATAGTAATGACTTCAGCAAGTTTTTATTTACCAATTGTAACTGTGCCCTTATTACTAGCCATTTTTGGTTTCCGTAGCACAAAAAAGTCAGTGTCGGCAGCAATGGTGGCAGGTTTTTTTGTTGTGTTAGTTGGTAATATTTTTGAAGTGAAAGCTGATACTATATTGATAGGAATGCTCGTCAATATGCTAGTTCTTTTTGGCTTTCATTATATATTTAAGCAGGCAGGTGTCTGGGTCGGGATTAAGGATTATAGCTATTTGGAAAAGAGCAAGAAGGAAAATAACCGGATGATATCAGCTTTAATAAGAAATATTCAGGATTTTAGCTTTATTGAGTTTTGCAAGGAGAGAGCCCCA
>TBL_comb47_HYPODRAFT_10000228_pt1 | contig 73436 bp, 72 predicted proteins | sample TroBogypolimnion_40_FD_10682 | JGI IMG/M metagenome (IMG submission 10682) | reverse complement strand
TAAGTTGCCGCATAGCGACACAATAATATTAAAAATACCTTATGTTATTTTTCACCACCTCAAAGAACTTGTATAGCAATCGCCAGTATTTACAACACCTAAAAACATATTCAGCTCTACTTATGTGGTACATTAAATCATCACATTCAAATGCAAGTAGTTGTTTAAAATAAGGCTTTAACAGTAGTACATACCTTTGTGTTATATCAACATGAGCAGGTAAATATACGTATTATTTCTGCGAGACCAGCAACACGTCATGAACAAAAAAACTATGAGAGTGAATTATGAAAGACGAATATGATTTTTCTAATGCGGAGCGCGGTAAGTTTTATCAATCCGGTGCTCAATTGAATATTCCTGTTTATTTAGATCAAGACGTCGAAAGTTGGTTTGCTGAGAAAGCCAGAATTAAAGGGGTTGAGTTACAAAGCCTTATTAATGAATTGCTACGTAAAGATATTTCACTTATCCAAGAAGTGACAGGGAAAAACTAGATTGCGTCTTTAAAATGTGGGTTTAGATTTCGATTTTTTAAACAATCTTTAGCCCTAAAAGTTGCTGGAAAGGCTGAAAATCTTTATCTGAATGTAATAATGAAAAATCATTTTCTATGCAGAAGGTAGCAATCATTGTATCGATGGTTTTTCGTATAGTGATACCTTGTTTACGTAATGTTCTATAATTCTCTGCACTCTTTAGACTTAACTCTACACCTAGCATTGGGTATATTGGCAAGGAACAGAGTAGTGTTTTAGCGGCTTGATAATCCTGATCTTGTCTAAAGCCTTGTAGCACTTCTGCTAGAATTAAATCACCTGTACATATCGGTTGCATGCCTAATAAACTGTCCAGTTTTTTTGTCGCTAATGTTTCTACGCCATTAAAATAATCTACCCAAACACTCGAATCTACCAGAATCAATGATCAACTCGCATTGTTTCAAGATCACCATCCCAATGTAATTTCCCTTTAAATGCTTTAATAGATTCTTGCTGTTTTAGCATTAACAAGGTCTTTAAGCCAAGTTCTACGGCCTCACGTTTACTTTTTACACCGGTTACTTTTAAAACATCAGACATTAATGTGTCATCAATAATAATGTTAGTTCGCATCAACTTCTCTATGTGTAATAAAAGCCTAAACAATACACCAAAAATATACGATTGTCCCTAAGAATAATCATTTACCGTCTCGGATTATTTATAACTGGGCGGATATTTACAGTCAGCAATTTAAAAGCGAGCAAGAGTATCTTCAGCTTAGGCCTGACATTAACTCCGCACGGTGGTATTTGGTTATTGAGTGGATACTATTTTAACGTGGCACTTGGAATAGCCATTAGTGACTGTGTTAAACTTTCATAAGTTATTATTCCAGAGCAGGAAACACTATGAATACCGTTGAAATAACTAAAATGAGTCTTGTGGAAAAGTTACAAGCAATGGACGCAATATGGGACTCTCTTATTCATGATAATTTGGACGTTAAATCACCGGAATGGCATGGTGATATTCTTTCGGCAAGAAAAAAGAAGATTGAAGAAGGTAAGGCCGAATTTTTCTCAATTGAAGAATTAAGAGCCAGATCAACTAGGTGAATATTAAACATATTCAAATACTTTCTGATGCGGTAAATGATCTTTACACTGGACGGGATTTCTACGACCAACAAGGTGAAAAATTAGGCAATTACTACTGGGATAGTCTTTTATCGGATATAGAGTCATTGGTTATTTTTGCTGGCATTCATCCAAAAAAGTTTGGGTATTATCGAATGCTTTCAAAGCGTTTTCCCTATGCAGTTATTATGACACCAGCGGTCATATTGCCTCGGTTGTCGCTGTATTAACAATGCGACGCGATCCTTTATGGTTAAATGATAAATGACTGAACGAAGTAATTGATCGTAGTTGACAGAGCTGATTAGAGCTTTTTCTGATGATATTGCTTATGAATGATCAAAAGGCTTCGTAATGTCGGGTTACGCTAACGCTAACCCGGCCTACATGACTGGCTCACAAAGAATAAAGTATTTTTGATTGAGTTCTTTAAGTGAGTTCAAAATGCATGCTCTGAGCATCCAGTAGCGGCATATCGGTCACACTTTGTACAATACCCTCACCGCTAATATTTAGGCTTTAATGACTACCGATCCAATCATTTAATAAATATATTAATCATTGCATAAGTTATTGCATGATAAGTGGGAGTGGCTTTAACCAAGAACTCGTGGCTAAAGCCACTCCCACAATACTTAACCCCACTAACTGTGGACTGAGGGGAAAAATGCAAAAACTTTTGCAGCAATTAATACCTTCAATTTTAGTTTAGTTTAGTTTAGTTTAGTTTAAGACCTTAGCGCTCCACTCCGCCGCTCTTTTTTGTAAAGCTGTTATGTCTTTAGCTGTTAAATCAGTCTCTAACTCATTGATCAGTTCATGTGCATGATGATCTCCCTTTGCAGACGCTAGGGCCAGCCAGAAATAAGCGTCATGTAAATCTTTTTTAACGCCTTCACCCTCTAAATAACTTAATCCTAAATGGTATTGAGCGATCATGTCATCTTTTTCAGCCGCTGTTTTAAAGCTTTTAAACGCTGCCTCTAAGTCTTTTGCTACACCTTCACCACGCACATACATTAAGCCTAAATTAACTTGAGCCAAGGTATGTCCTTGTTCTGCCGCCTTATGAAACCATTTAAAAGCCTCTTCATAATGCCTGACCACGCCTACTCCATGTGCATACATCAAACCTAAATGGAATTGTGCCGGAACATCGCCTTGTTCTGCCGATTTTTTAAACCATTTTGCCGCGAGTTGTTTATCAATTCCTACGCCTTCACCCAAATCGTACATTAAGCCAAGATTGTATTGAGCTAATTTATTTCCTTTTGCTGACGCGGCTGATAATAATTTATAAGCTATTAAGTAATCTCTAGGTACATCAATACCCAAAACATATTCCACGCCCAAATCTGTTTGCGCACTTACATCGCCTTGTTCTGCGCGTTGTTTTAATTCGCTCAGTTGATCTGCACATAACATAGGTGAGAAAGCGATGCTGGATAATAACAATAAGCCTTTTAAATTCATTTAAACTACCTAAGAAGTTAATTTTCAACCATTCAAGCTGCAAACTATCGACGATAACCACCACGATATTCACGCTCGCCATCATGAAAATCACGATCACCATCGCCATGAAAACCACCACCGAAACCGCCACCATAATTTCCTCGATAGCCACCACGAAAATCATCATGATCATGATAACCGCTACGATAGCCAGTATATCCACCGTAATAAGGTGTAGTCACATAACGATTATTGCCATAATAATTACCGCGATAGGGATAACTTACACAAGATACCAGTCCTAACACTGACAGCAAAACCAATACTATTTTCATCTTACTTCACCTTAATTGAAAATAAATCAAAAAAATCATTTATGTAACTTATTTTTAATGTGAATGATCATGACCCGCATGGCCATCTTGATGGGAATGCTTATGTTCATGATGGTGCTCTGTAGCTTGTGGCTCAGCAGTTTGTGGTTCAGCAAATTTAGGCTCTTGATTAGGCTCAACTATAGGGAGCTCTGCCTGTTGATGTTCTACCTCGTGATGATGATCATGGGCGCTTTCAAGAACCGGCACTGCTTTAACTGCAACTCCATATTGATAGACCATCAATCCACCTAAATCTGCACCTAAGGCAATCAACACACATAAAAGCGCTGATAGCGTCAGAAACACAACATTAACGTAACCTTGAAATAGACCTTTATGCTTCAAACGCCAAGCTGATAAAGCAGTCGATAAACTTAGTATAGCCATGCCTAAATCTTCATGCTTTTCCATGATCTCATGAACATTTCCAGCGTGCGGCACTGTATCTGCCGCAACATGTCCAGCTATAACCGTAAATAAGGCCGCAATGGTTCCTAAATACAAAAAAACACTGGCGACACTACGCCATTGTGGCTTATTAGCTAATGAGCCGATTAAGTCTATCGCAAAAAAAACAGATAATAACGCTATTGGGAAATGTACTAGTAAAGGATGGATATTTTCTAAGCTAGCAATACCAGGCATCAATAGAGAAATAAGCTCGCCAGATCCTAAGATTGAGATATTATCAAAAACTGACAGTAAATCGCCGAGACCTTCTGCTGGACCACCGCCGTGATCACCGCCACCATGAATCTGAAAAGATAATGTGTTAATCATCGTTTTAATTTATTAAGTTTAAAAGCACGCAATTTACCTGATATTCAGTTAATTGCAACTTACCCTATGAAAATATAGAAGTATAAGATGGGTAGTGACGATAGCGATGGTTACCCAACTAAAATTGGAAAACATTGCGACTACCCCTAAAAAGCTTATACTAATCATCATTATTCGTTTTTTATGTTCTGCGCAAGCAGCAAATACTCAAGATACATGCAGCTAAACACTCTAGATACCTCAGCCTCTTTTTCCAGCCTTTTACTTGAAGAATCTTTACTTAAAGCAATCAATAAAATGGGCTTTCTGTACCCTACCCCCGTCCAGCAACAGGCTATTCCTCCCGCATTAGAATACAAAGATTTATTAGTCAGCGCTGAAACGGGTAGCGGAAAAACCGCTGCATTTTTATTACCAGCCCTACAGCATTTACTCACCATACCCACCAAAAGGTATGGCACTCGCGTGCTAGTACTAGCCCCTACTCGTGAATTAGCACAACAAATTTTCTTACAATGTGAAAGCTTGATTGAATTTACTGAGTTAAAGGCTGGCATTATTACTGGCGGTGATGATTTTAGATTGCAGCAAAATATGCTGCGAAGAAACACCGAGATTGTTATTGCCACGCCCGGCCGACTTCTGGAGTTGATGGAGCAAGAAGCTCATGATTTCACCAATCTTGAAGTACTCATCCTCGATGAAGCAGACCGCATGTTGGATATGGGCTTTAGTGAAGATGTATTAACCATTATTAATAGTTGTAATACTCAGAAACAAACACTGTTATTTTCTGCTACCTTAAGTCATTCTGGTGTCATCAAAATGGCCAACAAGGTACTCACTAACTATGAGACCTTAACTTTAAATACCTTGCACGATGGTCATCGTAATATTGAGCAACAAATTGTGCTTGCTGATGATGGTGATCACAAACAAAAACTTTTGGCCTGGCTGTTATTGAATGAAAGCTATGATAAAGCTCTGATTTTTACCAATACTCGACTTAATGCTGATGCTTTAAGAGGGCCTTTACGCGGACAAAAACTTCGTGTAGGTGTGCTACATGGTGAAATGGATCAAAAAGATCGAAACCGCATGATGGAACTTTATCGTGACGGCTCAGTTAGTATAATGATTGCTACTGATCTTGCTGCGCGCGGCTTAGATATCAAAGGAATTAATCTAGTGATTAACTTTGATGTACCTAGAAACGGTATTAATTATGTCCATCGAATTGGTCGTACAGGTCGTATTGACGAATTAGGTTTAGCCATTACACTGGTAAAACATACTGAATGGAATTTAATGTCGGGTATTGAACGCTTTTTAAAACAGAAATTTACCCACAGAAGCATTAAAGAATTACAAGGTAGCTATAAAGGCCCTAAAAAACTTAAAGGGTCGGGAAAGTCAGTCGGCAGCAAGGCTAAAGTAGAACCTAAGAAAAAAGTCGCTGAAAAAATTAAAGTTCGTCATCGAGATGTTAAAAACGTGGGTAAACGCCGACTCCAACAAATAAAACATTAACGCCTGAAAAAGCAGTTAATCAAGAATCTGAATCTTAAGCGCACACTGATCTAGTTATGGATAAATCATTCTTTAAAGCAACGGACTTTTTCAAATCGGCCTGCTATTTTGAGGCAGCTTTAATTTTAGTCGCCATCGTACTTGGACAGATTGCCGATATAAACCCCTTTGCTAATATTGTGTTTTCAGAATCAGCGTTTGCTTATGGCGTACTAGGCACTATTCCTTTGTTTTTAATGTTTTTAGGTATGGAACAGTTGCAGACTCAATCAGTCAGCCATATCAGAAAACTGTTACTCAACACTTTAGGGCCTGGGTTACATCAATATCACTGGACAGATTTATTCTTATTAGCGGCACTTGCAGGCGTCTCTGAAGAATTAGTATTTAGAGGTGTCATTCAACCTTGGATAGAGCAGTCTTGGGGCTTAAGCACTGCTTTAATAGCCAGCAATATTCTTTTTGGATTAGCTCACGCAGTCACTCCACTTTATGCAGTCTTAGCTGCATTGGTGGGTATTTATCTCGGATTATCTATGGATTATGCGGGCGAAAGGAATTTACTAACACCTATTATTATCCACAGTTTTTATGACCTACTTGCCTTTATCGCTTTAATGCGAGTTTATCGAGCTAGTTTAAATAAGTCTGAATAAGTTAAGGGTATAAGTATATTGGTGGGAACGATAACATTATAGTGAATATCGTAGGGGCGTATTGCATACGCCCTTTTAAAAATAAGCCCTATAACATTTAACTTTCGATGTTGAGCGTATGCAATACGCCCCTACGATGTTTTTATCGTTTCTACGTGGAAAAGAAACTTGTCTAAAGACCGATGCACAAAGGAGGAGTTAGATGTAAATGGGTTATATATTTTCATAATCATTCCTAAGCTAATTAAGTCAACTGACTATCAACACACAGAGGTAATAAAATGATTCCAATAAGAGACACAGCCCCCTGTCATTCAAAACCTTTAGTCACTTGGTCAATAATGGCGATCTGCATTATTATTTTCGTGGTTATGAACTTGATACCCGATCAAGATGCTGTTGATATATTGAATCGCTACGGCATGATACCGCTACGCTATACCTCTGGACTTCCTGATTTACCTTTTGATGGTTATTTATCATTTGTTAGTAATTTATTTCTACACGCTACTTGGATACATCTACTCTTTAATGTGTGGTTTTTATGGATCTTTGCCGATAATGTCGAAGATAGGATGGGACGAATTCCTTTTCTGATTTTCTATTTATCCTGTGGAGCTATTGCAACCGCATTGCAATGCTACTTTGATCCAATTCTCAACATACCCGTTATAGGCGCTTCAGGTGCAATTGCTGGCGTACTTGCCGCTTATTTTTTCTTATATCCACTAGAGCGCGTTATCGTATTTTTTCCGCCTATATTGATTCCGGTACCTGCCATCACCTTCTTAGGCTTGTGGGTTATATTGCAGCTATACAAGGCGACAACAGCCATTGTTTTCACAAATACGCCTGTCGATGTAGCTTGGTGGGCACATGTTGGTGGCTTTATTGCAGGATCAGTTTTATATCGCTTTTTCTTAAACAATAAGAAACTTGATCTAGTTTAAGTGCTTTTCAGGTATAATTTTGGTTCAAAATTTCATGCTTTCTTAGTGAGTATTAAGTATAGACCGTTATTACTGACCCACTAAAAAAGTCTCTAAAGCTATTAGGATCAAAGGTTATATGAAAAAAGTTAATGTTGCATTAGTAAGACTCCTTCAATTTGTAGTTTTTGTACAGTTTACATTTATAGTGATAGTCTATTTTGGCGCTTTGGTTTTATTACCACTTGATGCCATAGCATTACTCATCAAGCTAATGGCAGTCATCGGTCTTCATGGTTTTATTGCTGCATTAATCTCTATACCTGCAGTCGGTTACCTTTGTTTAATAGTTTATAAAACACCTAATCTTTGCAAAATGATTATTGATAATGGAATCGAGCTAGTTAAAACTGGAAAAGCAAAAGTTGAAGGCTTTAATGAAATTATCGAATCAGTAAAAGCATAGGATCAAACAAAAACCTTGCCTCGAACAACTCTCATAATTCGCTTCTTGATTAAATTATTGATTAGCATTAAAGAGTAAGCACGCAAGAACAAAAGCCTACTCCATCCCTGTTGATGCTCAGCAACCTTCGTTTCAATTTAAATAAAACTTGAAACGAAGGAATTACTGTTAATCTTTGTGCCTAGCACACGATCATATATCTATGAACGACTAACACCCTACATAGTGCGCTACCAGTCAATTGACTGAATTTTCTTCTTCATGCAGCACTCACCTATTAATTTATTACTTAAAATACTCAAGAGATCTTTATGGCACTTTATTGTGGAATCGTAGGTTTACCGAATGTCGGCAAATCAACCCTGTTTAATGCACTAACCAAGGCTAAAATTGCCGCTGAAAATTACCCATTCTGCACCATTGATCCGAACGTTGGCGTAGTACCCGTGCCTGACCTACGAATGGACAAATTAGCCGAAATCGTTAAACCTGAGCGCATCTTGCCTACGACCATTGAATTTGTAGATATTGCTGGTTTAGTTGCAGGCGCTTCTAAAGGTGAAGGTTTGGGTAATAAATTTTTAGCCAACATTCGTGAAAATGATGCCATAGCCCATGTTGTGCGCTGCTTTGATGATGATAACGTTGTCCATGTTGCTGGAAAAGTAGATCCACTTTCAGATATCGAAGTTATTAACACCGAATTAGCACTGGCAGATATGGCCTCTGTTGAAAAAGCTTTAGTTAAATCCACAAAAATAGCCAGAACGGGCAATAAAGACGAGTTAGCTAAAAAAACAGTCCTAGAGCGTGTGTATAATCAACTTGATGCTGGCGAACCTGCACGAGGCTTAGCGTTATCAGACGACGAAAAAGCTCTACTTAAAGATCTTTGCTTAATAACACTTAAACCCACCATGTATATCGCCAACGTACAAGACGATGGCTTTGAAAACAATCCCCTACTTGATAAAGTAAAGGCTTTTGCAGAAAAAGAAGGCGCTACGGTAGTCACTATTTGCGCAGCTATTGAAGCAGAAATAGCCCAACTCGATGACGAAGAAAAGCAAGAGTTCCTAGATGACCTAGGCTTAGAAGAGCCAGGACTTAATCTAGTCGTCAGAGCCGGCTATAAGCTTTTAAATCTTGCTACTTACTTTACCGCTGGCGTCAAAGAAGTTAGAGCCTGGACGATTCCTGTGGGTGCTTCAGCACCACAAGCCGCGGGGGTTATCCATAGCGATTTTGAAAAAGGCTTTATTCGCGCCGAAGTTATTTCTTATGAAGACTATATTACCTACAAAGGCGAACAAGGTGCAAAAGATGCCGGAAAATGGCGACTTGAAGGCAAAGATTACGTCGTAAAAGATGGCGATGTCGTACATTTTAGATTCAATGTTTGACAAAATATTATAGGATACCTATAATTCACAGGCTTTACAGATGCCTGTAAATAAGGCGATATAGCTCAGTTGGTTAGAGCACGGGATTCATAACCCCGGGGTCGGTGGTTCAAATCCACCTATCGCCACCATAAAAATAAAGGACTTAGGTGTAAACCCAGTCCTTTTTTTATGCCTAAAAATTAAGATTACCCAATATTGGCCCCGCGAAACCAGATCGCCTCCAATACTTCATGACTCACCATGAACGACTTAACGTCAAACAGTCCCGCCTTAATAAGTTAAAAGACAAACTTACCAAAATGCTTGATTCTCTCAACATAATTACCTACCAGAACTCGAAGAATCTTTCTCTACAGACAATAACCCTCTCAATTAACTTAGGTTTTTTGCGTCAATTACAACAAAGCAATTAACACGCTCCTATCTCTTCCAAACTTCAAAAAACCCTCGTAATATTTGAGATATTATTGTAATCTTACGATGACAAGTTATTAGGCAATCTAAGGCTACTAAGCTTTGATGCTGAAATTTATTTTTATGGCGATTACATGACTGAACACTCTGATTTAGCTTTAAAGCAGGCAATGGAACAATGTGCCTCTGAGCCTATTCATAAATTAAGTACGATTCAACCACATGGGATTGCTCTCGTTCTAAACACTAACCCAGTTCATTCAATTATTCAAGCCAGTGATAACTTGGAAGAATTATTAAAAATTTCTGCTGACCTAGCCCTAGATCAACCTTTGCATAGTGTCATAGGAGCAAAGGCTGCTGCTCAAGTTAACCAACTAATTGCTACTGCCCAACTATCCAATACAAATACTGCAATGGGGGTTATTGACTTTATCAGCCCCAATTTTAACAAACTGGATGCTCATGTTTATCTATCAGATGAATTTCCTGTACTTGAATTAAGTAATGATAGTCATTTAGAGGCCTCGGAAAACTTAACCGAACTGTTATCAAAAATTCAAGAACTACTCCCTGAGGATGATGGGAAAAAGACTTTAACTAGCTATTTTGACCATATCGCACAAACTGTTCGATCGATATTAGCTTATGACAATGTCATGATTTACAAGTTTGATGAATACTGGGACGGTGAAGTCATAGCCCAGAGTCGCACTGAACTAGTCACTGACTATTTAGGCCTTCACTTTCCAGCCAGCGACATTCCTGAACAAGCTAGAAAGCTATACACGCAAAATTTAGTAAGAGGTGTGACTGATATCGATGCCATACCTGTATCTATAATTCCCAAACTCAACCCAGTTAGCAACGAAGCTCTGGACATGAGTTTTTCTACGTTACGAAGCTTATCGCCCATACACATCACTTATCTGCGTAATATGGGAGTCACTTCAACCCTAAGTATTTCTTTACTGCAAAATGGCAAGCTTTGGGGGTTGATCGCATGCCATCATCTCACACCTAAAAGAATCTCCTTACCTATGCGCAAGGCAGCGCATTTAATAAGCCAGCTAGTTAGTTTAAAACTAGCCATGAAGGGACTCCTTAAACACCAAAGTTTGACCCATAAAGCCTTGGATGTGAATATAAAAACGATTGCTAAATTAAGCAAACTATCGGCTATAGATACCTCTAAAACACTGCCAGAATTAATGAGTCTGTTTAACGCAACCGGCATTATCGTTATCGTTGACAATATGCGTTTTCTAGCAGGGATCACACCCACTCAAAATGACATTACCAGCTTACTAGATTGGCTTAACGCTAATATGGGAGACGAACCTTATGTGTGTAATCATCTTTCTAAGTCACTCATAGAAGCTGAGGCTTATTCAGATAAGGCTGCTGGCATACTGGCTATACGACATACTAGCAATATGGAAAATTGCATCATTTGGTTACGCCAAGAAAAAATACGTAAAATTAATTGGGCGGGAACTAACACCGAAGGCTTAAGGCATACTGACGATCAGTTCCATCTAACACCCCGGAAATCATTTGAAACATGGTCCGAAACGTCGCATGGTCGGTGTAAACCCTGGCCTAAAGAAAAGATAAAATTCGCTCATTTCTTCCAGGCATCACTATCTACTTTTCTACATAGCTTACATTTAGAAAATCTACTCAATGACACTCAACACTCTCATATTGAGCTGTTAAATGCGGTACCTACAGGCATCATCATTACAGACCCCTTCAAACGAATCACCTTCGCGAATAGAGACTTTGAACAATTAACAGGCTATAGTCAGGAAGAAATACTTGGCAAAAATTGCAAAATGTTGCATGGTCCAGAAACCGACCCAGATCATATTCAAGCAATCAGGGATTCATTAACTGAACAACAATCTTTTATCGGTGAAATTTTAAACTATAGAAAGGATGGTACAAGCTTTTGGAATGAACTCACTATTTCACCCATTTATGATAAGCAAAATCAATTAAGCCACTATGTCGGTATTCAGCGAGACATTTCCGAACATAAGCTAATGAAAGACAACCTAGTTGAATCTGAGAAACGTTTTCGGGAACTCTCTGATGTGACTCCGGCCTTAATATGGCAAGCGGATGTTCATAAAAATCTTTTTTGGTTCAACAAGAGTTGGTTAAAATTCACCGGTCGAAGTTACTTTATCGAACAAGGAGCTGGTTGGCTTAAAGGCATACATCCCCAAGATCGTGATGCTTTTATGAGTAATTATAATCGATTATTTGATCGTCGAGAACACTTCCATATTGAGTTTCGCTTACAACGTGCCGATGGTAAATATCGCTGGCTAGATGGACATTATGTTCCTCAACAATCTGCTGAGGGAGAATTCATTGGCTATGTAGGAACCTGCATTGACATTACCGACCTTAGAAACTCCAAAGCCGCTCTAGATTTTTTTAATGTGGCCCATGAGATTATCTATAGCACCGATCTCAATCGTATTGTTTTAGATTGTAATCAACGCTTTTGTGAATTAACCGGCTACAGTCGAGATGAGGTCGTTGGACAAAATATCAGTATACTTAAATCAGGTATGCACGACACCAGCTTTTATGCCCACATGTGGCAAAAATTGAATACCGAAAGTTTTTGGCAGGGCGAATTCATTAATCGCACCAAAGCTGGTAATTTATCAACCATAATGACGACTATCTCTGTAATATTTGATAGTCGAGGTAAGCCACAGCGCTATTTAGCAGTGGGTAGTGATATTACCGACATTATCAATAAGCGCCAACATTATGAAAAAATTGCTTATTATGACAATTTAACTGGCTTACCTAATCGATTGCTATTACTCGATCGACTAGAAAATGCCATCAGTCGAACTAAACGTTATGGTGGTTTTTTTGCAGTATTATTTGTTGATCTGGATGGTTTTAAAGCTATCAATGATCATTATGGTCATGCGATAGGTGATAAGTTTTTGGTGGCTATCAGTCATCAAATAAAACTAAACATTCGTGATAGTGACACCTTAGCACGCTTAGGCGGCGATGAATTTGTCGTCATATTAGATGGTTTGACAACTAAACACGACCATGAAGGGCCTATCATCAGCTTATTAAAAGTTTGTAACTCTGATATTTTATTAGAAGGCGTAGCCTTAAAAGTATCTGCCAGTATTGGTGTCTGCCTCTACCCTAACGACATCATCGCTGAAGATGCCGATGCTAAAACTCTTTTAAGCCATGCCGATCAAGCCATGTATGTCGCTAAAAATCAGGGTAAAAACTGCTTTCATTTCTTTGATAGCACTCAAGACCAAGCCATCATTACTCGTAACAATGCTATTGATGCCATTAAAAAGGCCTTAGATCAAAGCGAATTTGAATTACTGTACCAGCCCAAAGTTAATATGCGTTCCGGTGACGTCTTGGGATTTGAGGCCTTAATCCGCTGGAATAAAGACACTGGTCAAATAGGACCCTCACTCTTTTTACCCATCGTGCAAAATCATCCTTTAGGCATAGAACTGGGTAATTGGGTTATTGATAGCGCCTTAAAACAACTCAGTGCATGGAATGAACAAGGCATAGAAACCAGCATTAGTATTAATATCGACCCTAGACAGTTATACCAAACAAACTTTGTTGACAAATTACAAAACGCTATTTCGCGCCAACCATACTATAGAGCGGGTAGCTTAGAACTTGAAATTTTAGAAACTACCGCACTCGATGATCGATTAACTGTCTCCAAGATTATTAGTGAATGCCAAGAAATGGGCATTGAGTTTGCTTTAGATGATTTTGGTACAGGCTACTCTTCCATAACCTATCTAAAAGAATTACCTATAAAAGCACTAAAAATAGATCGTAGCTTTATAGTTGATATGACCGAATCGGACAAAAACTTAAAATTAGTGGAAAACATCATTAATTTAACCTTAGGCATGGAAAAACAAGTCATTGCCGAAGGGGTTGAAACCGTTGAGCAGGGTGAAATATTATTAAGCCTAGGTTGTGAGTTTGCACAAGGATTTGCAATCGCAAAACCTATGACAGCTACTCAGCTAGCTACATGGATAAAAGAATGGAAACCTTATCCATCATGGTCTTTAGCCACTACAAGTATCTTTGATTATCAACATCTTTTTGAAGGCATGACCGATCCGATAATGATCATTAAAAATGATCGTTTTATCGAATGTAATGAAGCCACCTTAAAGATATTGGGCTACCCATCAAAAGAGAACTTTATTAACAAACATCCTAGTGAAGTATCTCCTACCTTACAACCTGACGGATGTCTATCAGATGAGAAAGCTAAAGCCATGAACGAAATAGCCAAACAAAATGGTTATCATTGTTTTGAATGGACGCATTTACGCTTTGATGGTTCTGAGTTATTGGTTGAAGTCATGCTAACTAAAACCCAATTAAATAACGAAGAATTTATACAAGTTGTTTGGCGCGACCTTAGCTTACGAGGCTAATTATATTTATGTCGTTAAAGCCTATTATGCCTGAAAGTCTCAGAGCTAAACTGCGTGAGGCAACTCATCATCAGCATACACAACTCAATAATCATCCTTTGCTAAGCGGACTGATGCAAGCAGATTATCCGATAGAAAATTACTATAAATTGTTATTAGCTTATGACCGGCTTTATCAAGTATTAGAAGAGCAAATTATTCACTTTATAGCCCAGTATGATGCTAACTTTGATTATCACAGCCGGTTAAAGTGGCCTTTAATTAAACAAGATTTAGGTTATTTAAATATCGCACCATTGCAAGCAGCGCCTAGTTTAAAAAATCCTGTCATTAATAGCATCGGACAATTGATTGGCGTGTTGTATGTCGTTGAAGGCTCGACTTTAGGTGCTCAACTTATAGCGCGATCCTTAGAAAAACATCATGGTTTAAATCAAACAAAGGGTGGACGTTTTTTTTACGGCTACGGAGAAGAAACGCAAAAGAACTGGCAAGATTTTATTAGCTTCATCGAAACCTTATCAGACCAACCCGAGCAATGTACACAAGCACTTGATAGCGCAAATCAAACCTTTAACTATTTTAACTTGATGCTTAAAGAGTATTTAACAATTATCCTATAAATCTTACATGTACTTACCTGTAGGATGGGTTTCGCTGTCGCTCTAACCACCCTACAATTCTACGGTACTTTTATCGTTCACATGCTCAGATAGCTGTAGGCCGGAATAAGGTTTTTTTAAGCGCATGCGAAAACAAGCGTTTCCGGCAGCCACGCCGATCGTATTGCAAGAAACGCCACTTCGCACTACGCAAGCATGACCCTATTCCAGACTACAATTTAACAACCTTCAAGTTAACAACAATAGTACAATGAAAAGAAGGTATTTATCGGCTTTAATTGTCCAATTAAATCTTTTTACCAGCGTTATAATCAAAACTCTGCATCCTGTACTCATAAACTTACATTTTGAACAAGGACTTTACTTTAATTGTTAAGACTACGCTATGAGTGCTTCAAACATTAACCCAAATACAGCAGAAGCGCTGACCTCCGATAATCAAGCCACTTTTTTGAGAATTCAAATCGATAAAGTCGATCGCCTGATGGATTTGGTTGGCGAATTAAGCTTAGGTGTGGGTGAAGTTATTCACTGCCCTGATTTAAAAGATCTTGATCTACCTGATTTTTCTAATTCAGCCCATCGCTTGCAAATGCTATTAAACGAAATGCAAGATGCTGCCGTTGAATTACGTCAAGTACCTATCGGAGAAGTCTTTCGTCGAATGCGCCGTATGGTTCGAGAACTAGAAAGACAAACAAACAAAAAAATAGAATTAGTATTAGAAGGCGAAGAAACCGAAATAGACAAAGTCGTTGCCGATAGACTCTATGAACCACTGGTACATGTACTAAGAAACTCCGCCGATCATGGTCTAGAATCTCCCAGCGAACGTCTTGCCTTAGGCAAACCAGAAACTGGCAAAATCACCTTAAGCGCTGTGCAACTGGGCGGCGACATTCAAATCACTGTTGCTGATGATGGTAAAGGTCTGCATCGCGACAAAATCCTTAGCCGAGCTCGCGAACGTGGTTTGATGGGTGTTGCTGAAGAACCTGACGACCAGCGTTTATGGCAAGTTATCTTTCAACCCGGCTTTTCAACCGCCGAAACCGTAACTAATTTATCAGGACGTGGTGTGGGCATGGATGTTTTAAATGCCACCATGAAAAGTTTGCGCGGCCATATTAGCGTTAATAGCCAAACGGGACTAGGCACACAGGTCAAATTATCTATTCCCTTGTCACTGGCCTTTTTAGATAGCTTAGTCATGCGCATCAGAACTAGACTTTATGCAACACCCATTAGTGTCGTTGATAAGGTGTTTCGTCCAGAGCAACATCAAATTAGCTCTGTAGCCGCAAACAACGGCGGAGAGATGATACGAGTTCAAGATGAATTGATACCTATTTGTCGACTGGAACGTTTTTATGGTGAAGATTTCCAACAATTAGCGCCTTTAGAGACTTTAGTCATCGTCGTATTCAAAACCTCAAATGGTTTGATCGGCTTGCCAGTAGATGAGATTTATGACCAACAACAAGTGGTTATGAAACCTTTACAAGGTCAATTAGAACATATTCGAGCTAGTCATGGCTGTGCCTTATTAGGTACCGGTGAAGTGGCTATCATTTTAGATCATGAAGAATTGAAAGCAGGGCAAGCACTATGAGCTCAGCATCTTTGCCTTACGACCTAGAATTTCGACGCATAGGTAACTGGCTACAACAACGTTGCGGCATGGTGTTCCCCGAAAAAAAACGCGAATTACTCATTCATCGTATGCAAAGTGTTTGTGATCGATACAAAATTCCTGATCTTGGCACCTTAGCTGATCGTTTGGCGCTAGGTGCTGATAACGAATTACTCAATGCCGTTATCCATGCAGCTTCGACCAACCATACTTATTTTTTTCGCGAACCTCAGGTACTGGATTATTTCCAAAACCATATCCTTCCAAATTTGCCTGTTGAAGGCGCAAGGATTTGGAGCGCCGCCGCTTCTTCGGGTGATGAAGCTTATACCTTGGCCATGATTGCTGCTGAAAAACGAGGATTAAGTTGGGCAAAACACCACTTAGCTATTTTAGGAACCGATATTAGCGGGGTAGTGATTGCCGAAGCTGAAAAAGCGGTTTATGGCATGATGCATATCGATAAAATGCCGACCACCCTGCTTCCAATCTATTTTGATGAATTGGAAAATGACCGCTATCAAGTCAAAGCTGAAATTCGTCAACTTTGCACCTTTCGCCGTCTTAATTTAAAAAATCACCCCTACCCTTTTCAGCGTAATTTTAATGTCGTATTTTGTCGTAATGTCTTGTATTACTTTGACAAAGCCCAGCAAAAACAAATTATTGAAGCCATTTATGATGTAACAGAACCCGGTGGCTGGATGCTAACTAGCGTCACTGTTTCTTTACGTGACCTTGAATCACGCTGGCAACTTATTGATAACGGCATTTATTGGAAACCTTTTTCATGATCAGCAAAAGACCCATTCGCGTGCTGATTGTCGATGACTCTGCTTTAGTAAGAAAAATCTTATCCGACGGCATGCGTAAAGACCCTGAACTTGAAGTGATCGGTGAGGCAGCAAACCCGTATATCGCTAGAGATTTAATGATTGAACTTGAGCCTGACGTCATGACTCTGGATGTAGAAATGCCGCGCATGGATGGCATTACCTTTCTTAAGCGCTTTATGCCTATCATGCCAATTCCAACCGTCATCATCAGTTCTTTAACTCAAGAAGGTGAACGCATTACCTTAGAGGCCTTAGAATCTGGTGCGGTAGATGTTATTTCTAAACCACAATTGGGTTTGGTCGATGAACTACCCAAATTACTCACAGAGATTAATCAGCGAGTCAAAGCGGCTTCTAAAGTTAATGTCAATCATTTCAAGCGTAACTCAAGCCGCAGAGACATAGAACCCGTTGCCAATATTGGCGAAACTACCGATAAAGTTATTGCTATTGGTACCTCTACCGGTGGCGTAGAAGCCTTAGCCCGAATAATGCCGGCTTTCCCAGCTAATGCGCCCGGCATCGTCATTGTGCAGCACATGCCAGGTGGCTTTACCTCTAGTTTCGCTGAACGCCTCAACGGCTTGTGTTCTATGCAAGTCAAAGAAGCCGAACATGGCGATCGAATTTTACCAGGACATGTATTTTTAGCACCGGGTGGAAATCAACACATGATCATTGAACGCTCTGGTGGCCAATATAAAATCGCCTTGATCGACGGTGAACCAGTTAATTATAGCCGACCAGCAGTGGATGTATTATTCCAATCAGTCGCTAAAGCTGCTGGTTTTAATGCCGCTGCTGCCATATTAACTGGCATGGGTAAAGATGGCGCTGAAGGTATGTTGGCTATATTTCGTGCAGGTGGCAGCACCGTTGTGCAAGACGAAGCCAGCTCAGTGGTGTTTGGTATGCCACAAGTCGCTTATAATTTGGGCGGCGCCCAAAACATGGTAGCACTGGAACAAATCCCAGCAATGTTAATGAATGCCTTCGTCCGCCGACCCACGCTTAATTCAAACATTAGTAATAATTAAAGAGGTTGATATGTCAGATATGTCAGATACGACAACTAGCGAAATTCCAGATTATGACTCAGAATACGAAAGCACCACTTTGGTGTTTAATGACGAAGACAATATCGAGGATATGTATTTAACCTTTGGGGTTGCTAGTGAAGAATACGGAATTGGCATTAGCTATGTCACAGAAGTCGTGGGAATGCAGCGCATCATGGAAGTGCCGGATGTGCCTAACTTTATTAAAGGCGTGATTAATCTTCGTGGCAAAGTCATTCCTATCATGGATATTCGTTTGCGCTTTGGCATGACAGCTAAAACTTATACACCACGCACCGTGATAATCGTCTTGGATATTGATAATGTCATGATTGGTCTAGTCGTTGATTATGTCCGAGAAGTCATCGAGATTCCCGAAAGCAACATTGATTTACCTAGCCGTTTCAACGAAAACAATGTGATACGAGGTTTTGGTAAACAAAAAAACAAAGTAGCCATTATTCTTGATATTGAACAATTAGCTTCCAATCAAGCTATCGAATTACATAGCGCCTTGGAATCAGCAGTCATTGCTGGATAAGCTTAATGATGAAAATTTTAATTTTTAATCAAAAAGGTGGCGTAGGAAAAACCACTACAGCACTCAATTTAGGTGCTGGATTAGCAAAAGCCAGCGGCAAAACCGTTACCTTAGTTGATCTCGATCCGCAGACCCACTTAACAGCGGCGATGGGTTTGAGAGCTGAAACCTTGCCTTGGAATGTTAGCCATTGGTTGGCTGATAATCAGAAATTTCAACCAGAAATTATTTCAGCACAATTACAATTAATTGCCGGTGATTGCAATCCGCCCTTGCAACGGCCATTAAACACACCATTGAAAACGCAAACTGATTATGTGATTATTGATGCACCGCCCATGTGGACACCTGAGGTTGCAAGTTTAATGCAGCTTTGTGATTGGGTTTTAACACCCATGGAACCAGAGTTCTTAAGCATGCAAGGCATCAGTCGCTTAATGCAGCGCATGGAAATCGAAAATATTCCTTGGTCGCGCCTAAGGTTGTTGTTATGCCGTTATGACGACAGATTAGTCGTACATCGTGAGGTCAGAGCGCGGTTAACTGAACGCTTTGGACAGAATTTGCTAGCTGAAGTGATACGCAACAACGTCCGCCTAGCGGAATCACCCGGTTATGGCCAAAACATTTTTGACTACGCACCAACGTCTGCAGGCGCAGAAGATTATGCGACATTGGTTAAGACCATCTTGGCACTTGAGAACTATTCTATGGAGCGTGGCTAATGACTGAGAAAAAACCCGCTAAACCATCGAGTCGCAGCCGAGTAATGAATGATCCTTTAGATTGGGTCAAACCGGTAGAGCCACCAGATACACCCACTGAATCCATAACAGCCCCGATTAAGAAAACAAAAGCCCGACCACAACGAGACCCATCAAAGGTCTCAGTGACTAGGCAATCATTGATACAAATTGAACAGGAGAACCCCATGTCCGTTAATCAAAATGCTACACAAACATCATTATTAGATAATCTCAGTAGCTGTATTCAGTTAGCGGATGAAAATAATATCATTACCTACATGAATACCTCTTTAGTGACTATGTTTTCTCAAGCTGAAGAAGATATTAAAAAATATTTGCCTCATTTTGACCAGTCAAAATTAATTGGCCAAAGCATGGATTTGTTTCATAAAAATCCTGCTCACCAAAAACACATGGTTGCTAGTCTTCAGGGCAAACATAGCGCAAAAATCAGATTAGGTAATCGTGTCTTTGAATTAGTCGCAGCCCCTTTATTTGATACTAATGGCAAACGAACAGGCTCTTTAGTGGAATGGAGCGATGTCTCAGTGATAGAGAATATTTCCGATGTTTTATCAGGCGTAGCTAATGGTGATTTGAGCAAACCTTTGATCGATTCGGCTTTGTGTTCTGGTTCTGCTGCTATCTTGCAAGCGAGTGCTGATTTAATGAGATCTACAATTCAAGGACTGTTAGACGATTTAAAAAACATGTCCATTGAACACGACAAAGGTGATATCGAGGTATTTATTGATACCAGCAAATATAAAGGCGCATATATTGAATTAGCAAATGGCATCAACGATATGGTTGCTGCACATATTTCAGCTAAGAAGAAAGCGCTTACTTGTGTTGCTGAATTTGGCGAAGGTAACTTTGATGCACCTTTAGAGAAATTCCCTGGAAAAAAAGCCTTTATTAATGACACTATAGAAATTTTGCGTGCCAATCTTAAACAAATTATTGGTGATGCCATCTCATTATCACAATCTATAGTTAATGGTGACCTAACCCAAACAGTTGATCGACTGCAATATCAAGGTGATTTCCGCATCATTATGGATGCTTTTGAAAATGCCTTTGTTGGCCTCAATAAAACCTTCTACGAGATTAATAGTGTCGCTGAACAAGTGGGCAGTTCTTCAGAAGAATTAAAACAGGCTTCACAAAATATGGCTGCAACAGCTGAAGAGCAATCGTCATCAGTAGAAGAAGTTTCAGCCAGTCTGGCAGAAACGGATAGCCAAGTTAAAGCTAATACTGATAACGCCAATGCGGCTAACCAATTGGTCATTAACGCGGCCTTAGCTGCAAGCCAAGGCCAGCAAAAAATGGAAAGCATGATTCATTCGATGAGTTCCATTAATGAAGCCTCTCAAAATATCGCTAAAATCATCAAAGTCATCGACGAAATTGCTTTCCAAACAAACCTATTAGCACTCAACGCCGCAGTAGAAGCAGCGCGTGCTGGTCAGCATGGTCGTGGTTTTGCCGTGGTTGCCCAAGAGGTTCGTAATTTAGCGGGACGTAGCGCCAAAGCCGCTAGGGAGACAGCCACCTTAATTGAAGACTCATCCAAACGTGTCACTGAAGGTGTATCAATTGTTAGTCAAACCCGTGAATCATTGGAACAAATTGTAGGTGGCGTTACTAAAGTCAAAGACTTGGTAGCAGAAATTGCCGCAGCCAGTATCGAGCAATCTCGTGGCCTGTCGCAAATCAGCGTTGCAATGAGTCAAGTAGCGAAAACCGCAGAAGGCAGCAGTCAACAAGCTGAAGAGCTAGCTTCTTCATCTGATGAATTGAGTATTGTGACGGGTCAAATGCGTCAGGAAATTAATCGCTTCAAATTACGGGAACGTGAAGTACAACAGGCTCCAATGTCTATACCAGGATTGGAAGGTTTAACCCCTGAAATTTTGCGTCAATTAAAAGCCTTGCTTGATGCACAACAAAGCATTACAGAACCAACTAACAAACCAGAAAACACAACAAAAGCAAAAGCTAGCCCTAAAAAATCACCTAAATCAATCTTACCTCTGGATGCTGATGAACGTGGCTATGGAGATTTTTAAATAAACCGACCCAATCTATAGTGCATTAACGACAAAGGCTGTGAAAGTATTTTTGTGGGAGAGGCTTTAGCCTCTCCCACATTAAATAAATATAATGGCTTATAAAATGCATTTATAGGCCGGAATAAGGCTTTACGAGCGTAAGCGAATAAAGCGTTTCCGGCCTAGGCAGTACTTCTATGCCGGAAACGCCACCCCGCGCTTACGCTTAGGTGGTCTTATTCCGGCCTACAAACATCATAAGTAGATATCGATCTAATGGTGGGACAGGTCGCGACCTGTCCATACGTTGTGAAAACTACTGATAATGCGAACTTACTTGAGTAATTACGTAATGGGTTTCACGTTGTTCTACCCATCCTAGGAATCTTAATGCCAGAGATGGCTAGTGAACATCAGTTAAATAAATTGAACAAAACTAGAGGGCATTAACAATGCAACTCTTTAAGTACACAAATTAATTAATCACTAATTAAGGAACAAAAATGGAACATAAAGTATTAATCGTTGACGATTCAGTAATGATGCGCTCGGTCATTCGCACCTTTGTCACCAAAATGCCTGACTTCAGAGCTGTGGCATTTGCTGAAAATGGTAAAAAAGCCCTGGAAGAATTGAGTAATCATAAAGATTTATCACTAATTTTATTAGACATAGAAATGCCTGAAATGGATGGCTTAGAGTTTTTACGTCATGCTAAATTGAAAAGCAAAGCCAAAGTCATCATTTTATCTTCAGTCGCTTTAGACGGCTCACCCTATGCCGCTAAAGCCAGAGCATTAGGTGCTGATGCGATTGTGACTAAACCTTCCGGTGCAGTTTCTTTAGATTTAGTTGATGCTCGTGGTTTGGAATTAACTGAAGTTATGCGTCGTTTAGTGGGACTTAGCTAAGTGTTTTTTGCGCTCAACTATTTAACAAATTAGGGGTTGATCAATGTCCGATGACTTGGATATTAATGAAATTTGGGGCTTGTATGCAGAAGAAGGTGGTCAATCGCTTGACGAGATAGAGGCTTGCTTATTAATTTTGCAGCAAACACCCAACAACTCTGAAGCGATTGCACGATTATTTCGTGCCATGCATACCTACAAGGGTAATGCCCGAATGTTGGGTTTATCAGCGATAGAATCGGTCGCGCATCACTCTGAAGACATGATTGGTTTAGTGCGTGATGATGGCGTCGTTTTAGCGAATGATATTATTGATTTATTGCTTGAAGCCACTGATAGTTTACGCGGCATGTTGGAATTATCAGTTGCTAAAAAACAAGATGCTCCCCCACACTTAGCGACGGAAATGTGCCAGCGCTTGAGTGATAAAGTCGCTGATTGTCGCTTGTCACTCACACAAAGCAGCTCAGATTTAGCGACTGATAATGTGCAGCAAGCCGTTTTGCAAGAATCTATCATTTTTGAGCCTATCGATAACAGCGCCTTAGCTGACGACCCTGTTTATCGTGAAATCTTTCGCGAAATAGCCGCAGATAATTTGCAGAACATTCAAGCTATTCTGCTGAATCAAAGAGACTTAAAGCTATTGAGTGATGAAGTCGAACAACTGCACTATGCCGCTGAACAAATGGGCATGCACGAATGGTCGATGATAATGGGCAACTTTATCGGCTTAACCGAGCCCGATGTTGAATCTGCACAAATCCTTTTTGAAGCCCTACAGGACCTATATGCTCAAGATTTTTCATCATTAAGTGAAAACACCACTACAAACAGTCCAGTCATTATTGATGCCCCCCTTCAAGAATTCTTTCAACAATTACAAGCACCTCTCAGTCGTTTATCGGAATTAAAGCTAGCTTTAGGCGAACAAGAAAATTTGCAGGCCATTATAACAACAGCTTTAGAGTTAATGAGTCTTGCGGAAACGCATCATTTTGTTCGATTGACTGAAGTTCTTGAGCAATTAATTAGCGAAATAAATCAAGACGACGATTTGATTGCTAATTATTTTCCAGTTTTCGAGTTTAATCTCTATAGCGAACTAAGCACTATCATCAACAACTTAGCTATTGATGAAAATGATTTAGCAATCAATCCGCGTCAGTGCTTACAGCATTGGTGCGCTGAGCATTTATTTGAGAATTTGCTGGACATGTGCTTGGTCGTTGATCGTCTGAAACGCCAAGAAAACCTGCCAGCCCAATGCCAGCGTATGATGATGCTGTTCCGTCAAATTTATCATGCCTGTTTGCATGTTGGCCTAGAGACTGCTGCACAGTTCTGCATGACCTTGTTAGATTTATACAGCCGTGCTGAAATCGGTGCCGTAGCGGTCGATACCATGTTATTACGCAGCACTCAGTCCTTCATTAGCGATATTGAATTTGCTTTGGACTCTGAAAAATTTGATGAATCTCCCGATAGAGCGCAGCTTAAACAGTTGTTACAAGTGAGCCCTGAGGTAACGCCTGAGAATAATGGCAGCTTATCATCGTCGCAAATCGTAACTCGCTTAGGATTGCCAAATTCCTTCCATAATATTTTAACGCCAGAAAGCATTAAAACGGTATTAACTGCCCTAGAACAAGGCCTGCAGTTCTATATTATTCGCGCCGATTTGAATCAAGATGAAAACTTAGCTGACCAATTTATTACTTGGATTAGTGAGGGTGCTGCTGAAGTGATCAGCAATGTCACTTTTTATGATGGCAAAGAGACTTTATACGATTTTTTTATCGCCAGTAGCCTGCCTGAAAAAGCCATCACTTTAGCCTTAAACATGCTGGATCCCACAAACCAACAATTGAGGCTTGAAGCGGTATTGATTGATAGTATGAATCCACCACTCAATACCGAAATCGATCCTCAACAAGAGAACAGTGAAAGTATTATTTCACAAAGTGCTTTGTCGAGTGAAATGCTGGAAATAATTGGCGAGCTGGTCACAGGCCAATCGATGGCTCAGCATCTGCTTAACCATCTATTTGAGACTGATTTAGTGTATACCGTAGATACTATCGTTCATGATGCTGGACAGCAATGGCATCTAGCAAAAAACTCAGTAACACAGGTTTTAGAATCTAGTCAGGAACAATTAGAAAAGCTGATCCAACTAGAAACACATCACACCGCCTTACTCAACCGTTTGCAAGACGAAGCCATTCGTTTGCGCGTGAGACCTGCGGCTTTATTGCTAGAACCTTTACAGGCCTATTGTGATGGTCTGGCTCGACAAGCTGACCGACAAGTCAATTTAACCACGAGTGGTGATGAAATAGAGTTAGATTTTAGTATGGTTGAGCAACTCAAAATCCCACTACGAAGTTTATTACAGATTTGCATTAATCATCGAATAGAAACACCTGAGCAACGACAGGCACTTTCAAAACCTGCAGTTGTTCAAATCAATATTCAACTCGTTCGTTATGTTGACCACATTAAATTGAGCGTATTTGATGATGGGACAGCTGTTTATGACCAGCAAAGTAAATCTGACGGCCATCTGATCATGGAGCAGCAACTTAACGAAATTCGTCAGCAACTCCAAATTCAAGGAGGCAACCTACTGGCAACAACGACATCGGGCTTTCAAATCACCCTGCCCTTGGCTATGGTGGCAGTGGAAGGCATGGTAGTGCGTGTTGATGCCGTTCAATATGTTATTCCTATTCAAGGCATTCAAACCATCATTCGCTCTGAAGCCGAACAAATGATGCAAGTATCTGCAGATGGCGGTAAGCCTATGTTGCGTTTATCGGCTGAGGATTTAATACCCATACAATTATTGGCAGGACGACATGACGATCAGGCTCTGCAATATCCAACACAACGCGGTTTGTATGTGATTGTTCGAGGTGACCAGCAGCGACTTGCAATAGTCGTAGATGAACTGATAGGCCAACAACAAGTGCTGATTAGACCACTGCAGGGCTATCTAGCATCGATACAAGGCGTAACCGGCTGTGCATTACTTGCCAGCGGTGAAGTGGGCTTGTTATTAGATATTAGTCATTTGTTGGGGCTTAAATCGGCTAATCTTGGTGATTAAATAGCAATTTAGGTATTTTTGTAATGATATTCAGTAGGATGGAGATAACGGGTTTGCGCCCATTATCTCCACCCACACCAACTGACATAGGGTTTTCCCCTGCTAGCTGTACATATTAGGGCGCGAAGACTCAACTGCATCAAGAACAGATGCTTTAGTCATATAGCTCCTATTGCCGAGAAAATTAATTCGGCGAATTCATTTATGAAATAAGGCCAGCAAAGGGAAAAACATCTCTTTTGCAGACAAACTATGGTAAGTCCTTCAATTTAAAAGTAAAACACCAATACTTAAGTCCAAGAATAACAAGAATAAACACTTGATATGCTAGCAAAAATAATTCCGAAACTTTAGTTTATCAGCACTTTATATTACAGTTTCCAACAATGACAGCTCGAAAGCTTTGATACAACACCATTAATTACGGGATTGGCTGTTGTATTAACACAGCGATTAAGAGAAAATGCTTAAATTGACAGACCGATAAAAATAATTTTGAAAGCTAAATTAAACGTCATAGTAAACGACTCTTGCGGCAATTCGGGTCATCGCCGAATATGAAATTACTCGCCACAGAAACTGTTCTTAAGCAGGCACAAAGATTGCCAATGAATTGGCAATTAATAAGTTTATAACCTAGGAAAACTTACCCATGCCTCCACAAAAAAATCAGCAATCCATAGTGTTCAGTGCCGGAGAATCTTCTGGTGACCAGCACGCTGCCAATATGTTTTTGGAGTTGAAAGCACAGCAGCCCAGCATTAAAGGCATGGGTATGGGAGGGGCAAAAATGGCACAGGCTGGTATCGATATTCGCTATGATTCTGCCGGTATCGCCGTAATTGGGGTGATTGAAGTCATTAAGCATTATGGTGAAATTCGTAAAGCCTTAACACTCATGCAACAGCTCGTGGCAAGCGAACGTCCAGATTTGCTAGTCTGTGTTGATTATAAAGAATTCAATCTTAAATTAGCGCGTTTTGCCAAACAACTGGGGATCAAGGTATTGTTTTATGTAAGCCCACAAGTTTGGGCTTGGCGACCAGGTCGTGTAAAAACTTATGGGAAAGCCATCGATATGATGGCAGTGATCTTCCCTTTTGAAACAGCTTATTATGATGCCGAACAGGTACCCGTGCGCTATGTCGGGCATCCTTCTGTAGACAAAGTCCACCCTAACCATAGCCGATCTGAAAACTGTTATCGCTTTGGCTTAGATGAAAATAAAGCGATCATTGGTTTATTACCAGGTAGTCGCGCCAATGAAATAAAACGTTTATTGCCGATTATGTTATCCGCTGCAGAACAATTACAAACTGAGTTAGCTGATGTGCAATTTATATTGCCTCAAGCCGACTCGATTAGTGATAGCTTATTAAACGATTATTTAAACGCTTCGAGTTGTCGCATTACCGTTATAAAAAATCAACCTTATGATGTGATGCAATGCTGTGACGCCATTATGACCACATCAGGTACTGCAACATTAGAAGTCGCTTTAATGACTATACCGATGGTGATTACTTATAAATTAGCCGCTATAACTTATTGGCTAGGTCGATGTTTGGTTAATACGCCTTTTATAGGTTTACCCAATATTGTTTTAGGTAAACTGGCTATTAAAGAATTGATACAACACGCAGCAACGCCCGAAAACATTGCTGCCGAAGTTATACGAATATTGCTAGATAAATCTTATGCAGATGAAATGCGAGCCAATTTACTTTTAGTTAAGGCGCAACTAGGGCAAGGCGGTGGTTCTAAAAACATGGCTAATTTAGCTCTGGAAATGCTGAAACTTAACTGATTAATGGAATTTTTAGCTTATAAGATAAAAAGTTGTAGGCCGGATAAGACTTTACGAGCGTAAGCAAGTAAAGCATTTCCGGCCTAGACTCTGCTCAGATTGTCTAAAACTGTAAATGGTAGGATGGCTAGAACAAAGTAAAAAACATCAAACGCATATCACACGATGGATTACGCTAACGAGACTGTGAAAGTATTATGATTTTAGCGCCCCCCTTTGTAAAATGGGGATCGAGGGGAGTTTTTTGTATTATAGACTGATGTTACGCAGTAACGTGGCTTTACTCTCGTTTGCCGCGCCGAGCACCGTAGGTTTTGTTGGGACTAGCCCGAAGGGGCGCGGCATGGATGCCGCGCGTCGGTAGGAGGGCAGGAAGCCCTCTCTACCGCCCCTCGATAAAACCGAGGAGCGCAGGAAGAAGCGGTAATCGAGCCGCCTTTTCTTTGGATACATTCTTTTGGCGGAGCAAAAGAAAGTATCTCGCCTTCGGGTGCGAATACCCGATTAACACATCGTCGCGATAGCGACCTCATTATGTGAGTTTTTTTAAACCGCTGAATGGCGACTGCGTAACATCAGCTATAGACTAGTAATATTTAATGATTATTTTTAATAGACCCAATCTCCCCTAACCCCTCTTTGCTAAAGAGGGAAAATAAAAAGAATACTTTTACAATCTCTAACGCCCTACCCATCCTACGTAACTATCTGCAAATAAATACTATACACTATTAACTTTTGACAACACCATCAACGCAGCATGGAGATCATTATGAAAAATATCACTGCATTATGTTTAGTTATTACACTTATTGGCGTAATGACTGTAAATCCTGCCTGGGCTGACCGTTTTCACGGTGGAGGTCATTATGGTGGCGGCCACTATGGTGGGGGGTACGGTGGTGGCTATAGAGGTGGTCATCGTGGCTACGGCTACGGTGCACTAGGTTTAGGACTGGGCTTAGGTTTGGGATACGGGATTGGTAGTTATTATGGCGGCTATAATAATTATGCTTATCCACCTACAATCGTTGAAGTTCCAGTTGCACCACCTGTCTATATACAGCAAAGCCCAGCACCTGTCGTACAACAAGCTCCTAGCAATTATTGGTATTACTGCCAAAACCCAAACGGTTATTATCCTTATGTCAGAGAATGCCCTAATGGCTGGCAGCAAGTAGCTCCCACACCGCCCGCGCCTCCTCAATAACTAGAGATTATATATGTCACGTTTAATTACCATAGCTACTAGCATCACTTTACTGATGATACAAGGCTGCGCCAGTATTCCTACCGGACCCAGTGTTCTGGTACTACCTGGCACGGGCTTATCATTGGATCAATTTGATAAGGATAATTTTATCTGCCAACAATTTGCTAAACTTGGGACGATGCCAAACCAAATAGCGCCAAACATTGATCAATCTAACGCCTCTACCTCTATTTATGAGGATCAGCTTCACTACGATATGGCCTATATACAATGTATGTACGCAAAAGGTCATCAGGTTCCTGTTTATGGACAGCTCACTGGCGTCACTCCAGCTCAAATAACATCACCTTACCCACCTGTTCCACCGTTTGCGCCTAAACCTAATAGCTTAATACCTCCGCCTTCTGTACAAGGCCATCAATAACAATAGCAAACTTAACCCGCTTTAATAGTTCCAGTCGTTAACGTAAGTGCCTTCTCATCTCATGAAAAAAATGACCACTAAATTCTCTGCAATTACTCTTAGCCTGCTTATCACCTGCTTAATGACTGCTTGCTTTATGGGACCGACGCCCTTAACACCGGAACAGCAATCAGCAAAAATTGATGTATCTATCGCTAATGGTGGCTATTCTGCTGTGCTCAATTATGACGTAGAGTCCATCACAGAAACCTGGCAGCATGATGACCAAGGTATTCAGATAACCATGATGACTCCTGTTGTTCCTGGCAATTATCCTCTTATTATCTATTTACCAGGATTAGGCGAGTCTTCAGAGACTGGTAAACTCTGGAGAGAAGCTTGGGCTAAAGCAGGCTATTCAGTCTTCAGTGTGCAACCTAAAAGTCTTGGTGACGCGCTGAAAGGCACACCTAAAGTAGCGCCACCCAAAAGTAGCTCATGGTTTAGTAAAGACTACGATAATTCCGCTGCACAAAAAGATATTAGAAACAGTGATCTTCGCTACTTAGGGCATCAATACTTTTCGCAAGAACAACTGAGCAAACGCATAAATCAGGTACTCTGGGCTTATGCACAACTTAAACAACGAAATCAAAGCAGACTAGGCTTATTTGCAAGAGCCGATTTATCAAGAGTAGTGATCGCTGGTTATGATATAGGTGCACAAACCACAGCTGCTATGATAGGTGAAACCTATGATATCACCCTGCCCTCAACAACAGATTTTAAACCACTAGCAGCTATTTTATTAAGCCCTGCCGTAGATATGGCATTAGGTGACATTACCACGCGGTACCAAAACATTTCCCTTCCCCTACTTGCTGTAACAGGTGCAGAAGACGATGACCCATCCGCTATCAGCACACCTTTTGCACGCACGGCTATTTGGGAATATTCTCCACCGGGAGATAAATGTTTATTAGTTTTAAAAAAAGGCAGTCATCAGTTACTGTCTGGCAATAATTTCAGCCAAAGCCAAAGCCAAAACCAAGATCCAAACTCTAATCAAGATTCATCAGAGGACACAGAATCGAACAAACAATCTCACTTCACCAACCAATATGGCGGAGGCGGAAGTAACGGTAGAAGTAGGAGCGGCTCTCATGGCGACAATACTGGAAATGGGATGATGTCTAGAGATAAAGATAGATCTAAAGTTAATGGTAATCAAGATTATGCCCAGGTGGCCGCTGTCTATAGCGTTTCCAGTGCTTTTTTAGATCACATCTGTAAAAAAGACAATGTTGCTCGCAGTTGGTTATCCAATAAAGCCAATGTATGGCTAAACAAATCAGCCACTTTAAAATTAAAATGAAGTTTAATAAACTCAAGTTGGTGTAGCAATCAAGTTTTAGCTTGACATACAACACTTATGCCAGACACATTTTTAATTATTTCCATTTAGAATACAATCTATACATCAATCACAGTATTGTCATCAAAAAACAAGTTCGCTATAGTCAGCCCGTCGTTTAATTAAAAGGGCTAAAATATGAAAAACTTACCTAAAGATAGTGGTATAGCAGCAACCATTATATTATCAATCGTGCTATTTATTTCCGGCGAATACACTGTATCAGCAGGCTTATTTGCCATCGCAATTATTTTCCTCAACATCAAAAAACATCGCAATCGCTTTAAAATTGACCAATTTTCATGGCACTAAATTAAGTCACAGTCGTTATTTTGTAAATTTATTATGTCGAGGTATTGATATGTTAGAAGTTGTAATACTTTTCATAGCATTGCTTTTTATTGCCATAATTGGCATGCGTTCCGAAGTCGATCAAGACAGCTCAAAACTAAATGTTTCTGAGCAAGTATCACCAGAAAATACATTTCTTACGCAGTTACAGCATAAAGTAGAAACCTCTCTTCAACCAAGGCCTAGCGATGCCACATTAAACCGCCATTACGATGCTCTAATAAGAGCAGAACTAGATGCTCATCTGTCCTCAATGCCAAATTCATAGACTAAAATAAACTATGGCGGATTTGATCAACATATCCGCCATAGTCAACTCCTGACTAAATACTGTAAACACTTTAATATTAGTGCCACAATCACACCAACAGCTTTTGACAAGCTAGTTATTAGCAGGTAAGTTATTAATATAAATCCTTTATTTTGTGTTTTTTATAATGTCTTCAGCACACCTATAAGATTTAAAACAAATTAATTTTCTTGCTCTAATAAGCCTACCAAATGGTTAAGAGCAGCACTTTTGGCGATTATCATAGGCAATACAGATGAATAGCATGACACTTAAAAGCATTAAATTGCTCCTCGAAATAAATTTCTATATCGCAGTTTTTCTTCTTTTAGCCGGTTGCGTATTGTCTGTTTCTGACAGTTACTCAATATTTGAATTTAACGAGGATTTGTATGGTGCACTGGACAATAATTTACGCATAATCATGATCTATCTGGCCATGACTGAAGTAGCCATTTTAATTTATTGCACCTTCAGAAATAACTTCCAGATAATGATACCCGTAGGTTTTTTTCTACTCATGATGATCATTTCAATGAGGCTTTATGGTGAAATCAATGACATTGCTATTGATGAAAATTTCTCACCATTTTTTCTTTATACTGGCTTATCTCATCTTTTATATGGCGCAATGCTTCGCATTGAAAGAAAAATGACTAATAAGCATCAATGAAAAAGAAAACCTCCGACGCGCGGCAAACGAGAGTATAAAGACAGTTACTTTAATAAATTCGTATGACTTTTATGCCATTTGACAATCCGCTTATTTCAGATACTTTGTATTAATAATAACAATGCAATGGAGTTTGATAATGAAAAGATACAATGGTTTTACGATAGCTGTTTTAATGCTGGTAGCTAGTCAAGCTGGGGCTTACGGTGTTGGAGATAATAGCCGCAGTGGTAGTGTAAATACCTGTACTAAACCACGATTTACAGATTTTTCTCCAGAAGATAAAGCCGAAGTAGCACCAGGATCAAGCTTCTCTTTTAGAGCTTCTGGTAATACACATCCTGAAACAATCAAAGTCACCGTTAAAGGCGTACCCGCTACTATTGAAATAGGGCCAAAAACTGAAGGCGCCAGTGTCAGTGTTCATGGAACACTGCCAGCCGAATTAAAAGATACTTATGCAAAAATACTTATTGATGCTCAAAGTAATTGTAAAGGCTCTAGCGGCTGGCTAGTAAAAATAACCCAATAACACTATAAAAAATAACATAGGGGCTTATCAACTTAAGACCAGATATGATTAAGGCTTAACCGTTCATCCTGAGCGTGTCGAAGAATTTACGGTTAAGCCGCTCAAGGTTCTACTAAGCTCTCCACGAACGGCAGAAACTTATACCTTACGATCTAAATTTGTATGCATTTAGTGAGCGTTAATTTATTTCGAATCATGCCTAACATGTTTTAACTTATTTTCTATTCCTGTAAAAAAACTATTTGAAAGCAGCGCTGGATACAATGAAAGCATAATCACCGGAAACCAGCGTAAATGCATAGTTAGTAATAAACCTAAATGAAACAATACCCCTATTAAAATGCTCGATCTGCGTGTATAGGGATTGAGCAATAATACCGGAAAAAACAATTCCCAATCTCTTATAAACCAAGCAAGTCCAGCTAATAATGATTTTATTAAAGGGCTATCAATAATTCCCCAACCATTCCATCGTGAATATTCTGGATGAATTAAAACATACTGAATAATGCTGCCATCATTCCATTCAACACTATGAAACTTAACCCAGCCTGATACAAAATAAATTAAAGCAATTTGAAACTGTATCAAACGTAATGGCCAAACAACAACGTGTTGAGATGCTTTTCGTATATAGGCATCAACTGACCAACAATTTGCACACGGCGATAACATCAAATAAAAACACATCATTTTAAGTATCGCATCATCACCATCCATTAATAATGGATTTCGATTCCACAAAGACACCCATATCAGCCATGTTATAAAGGCAGTGTATCGACTCTTCCAACCTATCATCATAAGAAAGGCACTTAATATGCCTAGAACAATAACGGCATAAGCTAATGTGGTGAAACTCCAATTTTCATGGATAAAAAATATTGACCAACTTCCACCATTTTGATTTGCTATTTGTTGAATATCACCTAACCAACCTAAACGACTAAATTGGCTGTCCACATAAGGCAAAAACTCTAAAAAATAAACGCATGATAAGCCGCCAAATAAAATCCTTAAAGCGGCATATTGCTTGGCGTCAATTGGGTTAAACCATAGATAGTTCCATACACTTTTCATTAATAACGTTCCCAAAGTATCTTATCTATACGGTAACCCGATTTTGGCATTTCTTTAAGATCAGGATAAAGCTCAAATTGATGAGCTAGTAATTGCACAGAAACATTGTTAGTAATTCCTTCAGATTGATGACTTTGGTAATATTGCCCAAAAGCCTGCAAAAAATCGGGATCGTTTAAATTGATCAAGGTTTCCGTTAAGCGATAATAGCGACTGCTATTACTAACAATCATAAAAGTATCAAAATCATGCTTTAAGTTACTAAATAAAACAGGCCCTTTACAGCTTATTTCCTCAGATTTATTATCCCTATTAAGGCTATTACAAACTGATAAATATTGATGAAACTTAGGGCTTTGTGGGGCAAAAAAGTCCCAGTATTGTTGGGAAGCAGTGATATCAATGTAATGGTTTAAAAAAAGAACTGGCCAAGTATTTTCAGCAAATCCTAGCCATTTAAAAACCTTAGATTCTATAGTCGTTTGCTTAACATCTTCTGCAATCATACCTTGAAAACTATGTGGCAAGGTCCACCAAAAAATGGCAGTCATATGCAACAAACAAAGAACAGGGATAAAAAACTTTTTTATATTCACTTTCATTCGCATAATTACTATTTGGCTTGATAGGTTTTTTAGCTTTCCTCACACCATGGAGGTTGCTTTTATAAAAATTGCTTGTATAACTTTATCACCATAGTGCTAAAGCGCACATTTTCTTAGGAGGAATTATCATGAAAATATTAACAACATTAAGCGTTCTAATTTTTTTCTTTTTATTGATGTTAGCCAACTGTAGCCGCGGTTGTTCACCAGCAATGTTTTCAGTGACATTATTTCCTATACTATTGATCTCAGCTTTTATTTTTTACCGCTTATCTGCAAAAAAATCTAATTAAATATGACTGACTTTTTTGACGTTCAAGTCATAACAATCAGTGATTTAAGGTCAGACCAACAAGGTATTTTAATCTCAGATTTGGCAGAAGTTATTTGCGAAGTATTTAGTGAACCACCCTGGAATGAAAGCTTTTCAGCTGCAAGAATCATGTTTGGACTGGGTGTAGAAATGATGAGAAAAAACACCATACTTGTCATAGCAAAGCATAAACAAGAAGGTCATATTATAGGTTACCTGCTGGGCCAAGAGTTGGTTGTTAAATCTGATGATCCTCGTGACCAGACTTTTTTTAAGATTTCTGGTAGCTACGACTTAGATTATCTCGGTAACTATAAGCTGAGAACATTTTATGTGGGTGGCTTAGGTGTAAGAGCAAAATACCGTAGATTGGGTATCGCAGAGCAGTTATCCTGCACATTGTTATCAGAGTTACGTCAGCATAAATTTGATTATCGGCTCGGCCGGACAGACCAGCATGCTCATGGAATGCGCAATTTGTATATTAAACAAGGATTCAAAGAACTGCCCGTACTTGACATTACTTATCCAAAGCGCAGTTACTGGTTGTTATCGTTAAATTAACACAGACAATAATTTTGCTCTGCTAACTTCACGCTACTTAAAAGAAAACCAAGTGATTTTGGTGATAACCCTATGAGTCAATTAAGCCTAAATCAGTTATTACAAACTTTTCCTAATTCTGGGGAATTAATTTGGATAGGAGTTAGACCCAGCAAAGGCGATGCTATGATCGTGGTAGATGAGGTTTTAGCTGATGCACGATCAGGTTTAATAGGTGATCGATATAACGGCAATAGTGGACGTAGACAAGTGACATTATTACAGTATGAGCATTTAGCGGTACTTGAGTCCATGCTAAATCAGTCTATTGCTCCAGAAATTTTAAGACGTAACTTACTGATAAAAGGCGTTAATTTATTAGCCTTAAAAAATTGTAAATTTAAGATTGGCGCAGCGATATTTCAAATGACTGGCTTATGCCATCCCTGTTCAAAGATGGAAAAAACATTAGGCCCTGGCGGTTATAATTCCATGCGAGGTCATGGTGGAATTAATGCACAAGTATTACAAGGTGGGATAATCCGATTAGGCGATCAAGTTACGATATTAAAAGATTAACTGTCACTAGCACAACGACAAATAAGGTGTATTTTTGCCTTTGGCCAAAAATACAAGCAATCATATTACTTAAATATCAGTACCTCAGAAGAACTATTCCTTGATCTGTTTTTTACCTGTAAGCGGCAAACGATAGCGTGCAAAAATACAATAGAAAAACTCCAAAAAACCTAATAGATAAGGAACTTTCTCTATGATTGGAGCAATGCGTCGATAGTAAGGTAGATGCTTCCAAACTTGTAAAAAACCAAGTACACCTGATTGCAACTGTTGATTTTCGTCAAGCACGTGCATACGATCCATGGCTTGCTTATAAGTTAAGCCCGCTTTCTCTAGGGCAACCTTATCATGGGCAATATCCACCCAATTGATATTACCTTGTTTATCGAGCTTTTTCATCGCATTGATTTCAATGTTACAGATGGGGCATTCACCATCATGAAAGCAAGTAACTTTGGACATAGTGACTGTTTTAGAGGACTGTATTTCTGTCATGTTCTATCGGCTTAAGGATGTTGATGCGGCACTATACGTAACTTACTTAAATCATAGCCAAGCTTTGCAACGGTAGCTGTGAGTTCTTGATACTGACTATCATCAATAATAGGTGTACGCGCCATAATCCAAACATAATCTCTCGCATTTCTTGCAATGATAGTGCTGCTATAATCCTTATCAAGATAAGCAATAATATATTCAGCCTTAAACGGCCAGATGAATTGCATACCCCATACTGAATTTTCAGTATTATCAACCACAAAGCCATGTGGATTATATCTTTTCTCAAGCCCTTCGAAACCACCCTTACGAAAAACGAAAGTCGTATTAATAGTGCCGTCTTTTTCAAGCTGATAAGATTCAATAGCACTATAGGCCTCAGTCTCAATAAAGGTAGGAATACAAGCAATCACATACCAGTCCCCCATAAATTGATTCAAATTAACAGATGATACCGGTTGGATTGGCGACAAGCTTTGATTGCTACAAGCACTTATTAACATTGTAAATAGTCCGGCTAATAGCTTGATTACTTTGATTTTCAATTTAAGACTCCCGTTTAAACATCATAGCCATTAAGGCAAGTTTTTGTCGCCTCTACAGTTTTTCTACTCTTTTACTTAATGGCATTGAGTCTAAAGATTCAAGCATTTTCAACCGTAAATATAAAGAACTTAATATCACCTCTACAAGATTGTTATAACTAATACGCTCAATCAATCTAGCTTATGCTTTAGGCCACCAAGGAATAAATAGGCTAGTGGTTTTTTGATACAACCGATAATTTTCGCCACGACTACGTAGAGCCTGTTGCTCGGTAAACGGGATACCTGTTAACCAAAATAAAAAACAAAACATCACAACAGGCGCCAACAACAACCAGTATTGATATTCACCGCCCCACCCCATCAACGGATAAGCGAACCAGTGTAACCATTCGAAAAAATAATTAGGGTGCCTCGAATATCGCCACCAACCTTTCTGGCAAGTCAAACCATGATTTTCGGGATTATTTCTAAAGACTGCCAGTTGATGATCGGCTGTCTTTTCTCCATAGAATGCAAAAATGGCTAATACTAAGGCTAGAAATATCAGATAACTTTCAGGGTTTGCATTTTGAGCAACCGCCCAAAACGGCAATGACAATAGACAGACAAATCCAGCCTGCAACAGAAAAAATAACAGAAATCCTAGTTGTACTTTATCTTTCATAGCTCTGCGCATAGCATGATAACGACCATCTTCGGCCTCTCTGAATACGCGCCCCTGCAAGTAACGACCCAAGCGCCAAAACCAACTAAAGGTCAACATACCCAAACTTATTTGTAATAACAAAGGCGCAGAGCCATTTAAAGCGTACCAAGGGCCGGCAAACATCATCCCAAAAGCCCATACCACATCAACAACACCGGCATTATCATGATGCTTTTGCCAATTCCAGGCCAACAACATGGCGATGACACTAAAAACTGCAACAACAATAATGCTAAACATCGGCTTCCTTCTCTTGTTTAAGGTGTTTCAAATGATTCGCCAACCAAAGTAGAAGCGGCAAGGCAATTGCCCAGCTTAAAGCCAGCCCTACACACCAAACTCGTGATTCACTAACGATGTCAACAGCTCCAAAACGTGCTGCCGCTAAATAGGTTAATGGACTTCCAACTGCGGCTAACAAAGCCGCAAGTACTAAGCGAGATTGCAGCCAAGCCAAGGAATGATTAATGGTTAAGGCTAAACCTGCCCACAACAAGAGTATCCATAAGGGTGCTCGCTCTGATAAAGCCCAACCGCCAGAAAACTCAAGCCAACCTAACCTTACCCAAGTTGTGTCGAGTATCAATCCGATTAATACTGCGACCAGGATTAACTGAAAATCACCATAAACATGCCTGCCAGGTCGAAACTCCCAGAATGCAAAGCCGATCATCAATAACGGAGCCAAAAATAGCAACTGATGAGCTGCACCAATCACAGATCCAAACCATAAAACCTGCATCCAAAGCATATTGATCCAATTATTAAGATTCATAATTAGGTAACCATTGTTGACGACGATTAGCGGGTTTAGCTAAGAGTAACTGCACATTAGAAATAGATTTTTCTAAAAATCCACCTTCGCAATAACACAGATAAAACTCCCACATACGAATAAACTCTTCGTTATAACCTTGTGCCCTGACTTGATCCAATTCGGTCATAAAACGTTTGCGCCAATGATTTAAAGTCATGGCGTAACTTTCACCCTGATCTTCAAGATTAATGAGTCGTAAATCAGTGCTACGCGAAGCGCTGCCGACAATCGCACTTACACAGGGAATAAAGCTTCCAGGAAATATATAACGCTTAATGAAATCGACACTTTTTAAAGCTTGTTGATAATACCTATCTTCAATAGTGATCGCCTGAATCAAGGCTAAACCGTTGGGCTTTAATAAAGCGGCACATTGTTTTAAATAAGTATCTAAGTAGTGATGCCCCACCGCTTCAATCATTTCTATTGAAACTAATTTGTCATAACTGCCTTGCAAATCACGATAGTCTTCCATCAACACCGTAACTTGACCTGCCACACCCGCTTCGGCAATCCGCTGTTGAGCAGCCTGAAATTGTTCTTTTGAAATAGTTGTCGTGGTAATTTGACAACCATAATTTTTAGCCGCATAAGTAGCAAAACCACCCCAACCCGTTCCTATTTCAACAACATGATCCTCGGGCTGTAAATCTAACTTTTGACAGATGCGCTCAAGTTTAGCGGTTGAGGCATCTTCCAGACTCTGTTCGGCTTGATAAAAAGTCGCTGAAGAATACATGCCGTGTTGATCTAAAAACAGCGCAAACAAATCATTGCCAAGATCATAATGTGCAGCTATGTTTTTTTTGCTGCCTTGTTGAGAATTGCGATTTGCAAAATGCCACACTTTGAGCAACTGATTAGCCAGTGTCGCCAAACCACCTTCCAAGCTATCAAGCAAATCACGATTACGTACTAAAATTTGTATAACACTACATAAATCATCGGCCTGCCACTGCTGATCCATATAAGATTCAGCTGCACCTATAGAGCCACCTAGGCCAACTTGCCGATAAAAACTCATATCCAGCACCTCGATTCTGGCAGATAAACCATCAGAACTTTCAGACCCTAATTTACACTCACCCAAAGCATCGGAAATAGTTAATACGGCATTTTCTAAGTGGGCAAGTTTATCCAGAAATGCTTTGCGTAACAGCAAATCAATTCGTGAGGGGCTTTTGCTTAAAGAAGCGACGACTGCACTCATAGAATTCTCCAATAGATTATTCAGTTTTATGGTTTGGATGATCGTAAAAAGGGATACCTTTCAGCCACAACCTTAATGCCTGCCAATAGATTGAAAAAAGCACTGACAAGGTTAAAAAAGGGTATCTGAATGGCATCATATTCAGAACAGATTGATTCAATTCTTGGGCTTTTAATTGCAAAGTGGCATCAAAACAGCAGTCATTATCTTGTTGTAACTCCATGTGTATAGTCAGATTATTGTCATCTAAACTAAATTTCCAACGGTAATACTGTTCCATCGGCATAAATGGAGAGACATGGAAGGCTTTATCAAAACCAAACTCCCATTTATTATTTTTAACTGGACTATCGGCAGTATCTAATACATAGCAATAGCGCTCATTCCATGGCGTGTTATTAATTTCAGCAAGAATATAAAGAGGCGTATTTGAGCCCTCGGGATAACAGAAATAAAAACTGACGGGGTTATAACAAAAACCTAAAAAGCGTAAATGTGTTAACACGCAAATTCGACCGTTAAACTGATCGCCCGCATGTTCTTCTATACGTTTTTTTATAGCCGTCGACAAATCCTGCCCCGCATCGCCCAAATAGTCTTTTCGATAAAAACTGATTAGATTGAATCGTTCCAAGGACCAAAAAGGACTTAATGCCATGACCTGATCTAGCTCAGATAGATCAATCCAGCTCATGTAGATTCCATATTTAAAGCTGTGCTTTTTGGGAGAATAGCGGCGATGACGAACCCAGCCCTTAAATAATCGACTATTTAAGGCGTTCATCTAGCCTCGCTTAAACGATCAATAATTTGTTGTGCACTTTTAGCACCATCTTCATGAAATCCCCAACCCCAATAAGCACCGGCATACCAAGTGTTATTAATACCATTAATCTCATCACGACGCTTTTGTGCAGCCAAACTTGCCGGTGTATAGACAGGATGATGATAATGCCTTTGCTGTAATATCTTTGCTGAATCAATTTGATCGGTGCAATTAAGCGTTACCAACAAGGGTTCTGGTGCATCCAAATTTTGCAGCATATTCATGTAATAAGTGACGGTACAACCAGACTGAGTTTCGCTAAGTTTAAGTGCATTCCAACTTGCCCAGGCTTTAGGATGCTTCGGCATTAAGTGGGCATCGGTGTGCAGTACTACATCGTTGTCTTGATAGGTCATGTTGCCCAGTATTTCTGTTTCTTGAACACTGGCATCTTGCAACAAACGCAAGGCTTGATCACTATGACAAGCCATAATAACTTGGTCATAGCGCTCTTGACCTTGATGGCTTCTTAAGATGACACCGTTTTTATCTCGACTAACCGCCAACACGGGGCAATCTAAGCGGATATCACCATTAAAAGTGCCCTTAAATGCATCAATATAACTAGAAGAACCTCCGCAAACAGTTCGCCACTCAGGTCTATTTTCGGTCTTTAACATCTGATGATTAGCCATGAAAGCTACAAAATAACGGGCAGGAAAATTTCTCACCAGTTGCGGCGAACCAGACCATAAGGCACTCGCCATGGGTAAGATATGATCATCAATAAAGGTCTGACTGTATTGCTGTTGATCTAAATAGTCGCCTAATGTCAAAATATCATCGCTGCTTTCTAACAGCGAAGGCGCTTCACGGTAAAAACGCAAAATATCTTTAACCATGCGATAAAAGCGCGGCCGAAACAAGTTTCGTCGTTGGCAGAATAGCTTATCCAAGTCAGTGCCATTATATTCAAGACCCGAAATAGCATCGGCTACACTAAAAGTCATCACGGAAGGCTGCGATTCTACCTTCAAATCCTTAAGGAATTGGCAGAAATTAACGTAATTATGTTCGTTAAAGACTATAAAACCTGTGTCTACTGCATAAGTTTTCTCACCCAGATCGATATTATGCGTATCAGTATGACCACCCAGTATACTGTTAGCCTCATACACTGTAATCTGATGCTGTTTACTCAAATAATGCGCCGCATAAAGCCCAGAAATACCACTACCCACAATAGCTATCTTCATGATTGCGCCTCTTTTTGAATTAGATTTGAATACAAGCGATTAGCTGGAACTGGCTTTAAATCCCAGATGATGCCAAATAGTGACATCAACCTTAGCAGATAGTAGCTCATATCAATTTCCCACCAAAAAAAACCTTGCCGAGTCGATGCGGGATAATGATGATGATTATTATGCCAACCCTCTCCCATCGTTATCAAGGCAAGAAAACCATTATTGCGGCTATCATCTCCAGTCTGGTAACGTTGACGACCCCAAATATGAGCCAGCGAATTGATAAACAATGTGCAATGTATCAAAACGATGGTGGACACAAAGTAACCCCAAATCAACATTTGCGAGCCATTAGTCTGTAATTCTGGATAGGCGTATTCTAAGTACTGACCTAGGAATAACATAAAGAACCCGTAAATTATCGGCACCAGCGTGTCAAATCGATCCAGTAAAACTAATTCAGGGAATTTAAACAAATCGCGTACACAATGTTCTTGGGTACTAAAGTTCTTAAGACATAAAAACCAGCCCATATGGCTCCATAAAAAACCTTTTCTAGGGCTATGAATGTCTTTATCTTTATCAGAATAAATATGATGACGACGATGGTGCGAAGCCCACCAAATAGGTCCGCGCTGAGTAGCTGTTGCACCTAGCACTCCGAATAAAAACTGAGCAAAACGTGATGTTTTAAAAGACTTATGAGAAAAGTAGCGATGATAAAAAGCGGTAATGGCAAACATACGCAGCAGATAAGATGCCAAAGCGACCCATAAGGCAACGGGGCTCCAGCCCACTACTAAAACCAGTAAACAGACCAGATGCATTAAAATAAATGGAATGACCCGCATCCAATCGATACTTTCACCGACATTATCAGTTATTTTTACATTGCTATTATCAAACCAAGCAAATACTTTAGTAAACAGGTTTTGCCAAGACATCAACTACTCCAACGTTAACACTCTAATTTTTATTTTGTCTGAATGAAGCACAAACACCTATCTTGAACAGCTACCCTAAAATAACCAAAACATCTTTAATGCTAATCTTTGAATCTTAGTTTTTTACGCAATTCTTTTAAAATAAAATCAGCTTTAAACATAACACAAGCTTATAAGACGTCAACACCCTGCACTGATATTTTCATGTCGATTTTTATACTAGGCACATGCTTTTTTATTATTTTTTAAAACCTGCAAAGAAAGCCAATTAATGCCATTAAAGCACTTGCCCCCATCGACTATTCAAATAGTCACGACGAGTATCAAATATTCTGTCAAGTTTACTCGCTATCAAGACTGTATTAAGACACTGTCCTAGCCAACCCAAGGGCATTGCATAACACATGATATCTTCAAGCATTAGTCCATTTTGGGTTTCAGTCAAACATACTTCATGACTCCAAAACTTGAAGGGTCCAATACGCTGTTCATAAACAAAGCGCTTAGGCTCATCACAATGACTAATTTCTGACAACCAGCTCATAGGAATTCCAAAAACCGCTTTCATTTGATAACTGAGCATCAAGCCACTATAAATTTTTTCCGGTACTTTAGAATTGATGGTCACATGAAAAAAATCAGGAGTAATGTCATTCAGGTGATAGGGAGATGATAAAAAATCCCAAGCCTCCTGAACACTTAAACTAAGGTATTGTTGACGATAAAGCTGGTAAATTTTCATAAAATTTATGCTACCAATGTATATCTACCGAACAATTTAAATGACTACTTTACAATTTGAACATTAATTAACTTCAAAGCGATTTCGAAAGCATCGCGCAATGTAGATGTGGTTTTTATTTCACCTGTGTTTACACCTAGCTCAACAATAGTTCGTGCAATAGCTGGAGATATTCCAGAAATAATTGCTTCACAACCCATTAACTGGGTTGCTTTAGTGATTTTTATTAATTGATTCGCTACAGCCGTGTCTATAGCAGCAACGCCACTAATATCTAAAATAAATACCTTAGTTCGATCTTCAGTTATTTTAGACAGCGACTTATTCATGATGTCTTGACTGCGACTTGAATCCAAAATGCCTAATAAAGGTAATAGTAAAATCCCTTCCCAAATAGGTGTTATTGGCGTAGACATTTCCATCATGGATTTGTGGCTATCTAATAATTTCGTATTTTTAATGCTAGCTATTTCATCCATAACTAAATAGGTATCAAGAAAAATATGCCTAGTTAAAGCATCGACCATATCACCGACATTCGCGGGCATTGGTTTGATATTCCGAAGCATATTTGACAACAATTGCGAAGACATCGTCATGCCTGCGAAATAAATATCGTTTGGTAAACCAATACTGGCATGGACTTGGCCAATATAGCGTCGGCTTTTCACATAATCATCGTTAATATTGGCGGCAAAAAAACCTTGCCAATGGAAAAATTGCTGCTTTTGAACTTGTATTAAGTTGCTAGCGTTTGAACCAAAAAACTGTGAAAACTCTTCTTGCTTGTTTAGCCAGACATACCATTCATCAATAACCTCAGGCAAATGCTCAGTTAGTAATTTTCCTGCTTCACGAACATACTCAATATCAGCCTCAGTAATATTGAATTTATTTTTAAGACGCTCTATTTTATTGTTGTTCATATTTATGCCTTGGGTTTACGACTGCAATTGTTTTTCGACGTAAGAAAAAAAAACTCCATACCTACAGAACGAGATGAAAGCTTTTAATATTAAACCATTGTTAGTCATTGGAGCTTTAAAAATAACGAGCAATTAAGAAAAGATCACTACGTTGCAATAAATTAAGACCATGGACTTATGGTCAAAATACGACTACCTATACTTAGTTATACTTCAAGAATCGATTTTTGATAACACACAGATTACCTAAAATCCTATCAAATTCAAATCGAATAACCTATTGATAAAGCTAAAGAGCTTAAGAAAAACTATATGTAAAAATTAAATTTTTTTACATATAGTAATGTTGGTGAATTTAGGTCTAAGAGGAGTTCATCTAAAGCATAACTAACCATAATATTTAGTTATCTTCTTACATAGGGAACTCTGGAAACAATTGAATTGTTAACCATATTACTACACAAGCAACAATCAATAATGTGGTTAAGATATTTTTTTGGGTTTCTTTATCATTATTATCAAACATAATTATTACCTTGATATGTCAGCACAACAAAATAACAGTAATGCGAGTCACTTTAGGGCTGCTTGATTGTGATTTAAATTATTGGGAGATAAAAAGGTTTGATCAGACTGGTCTTAAATAAGAGACCAATCTGATCAAGTTTTTTCTTGTAACGCTATCTCCGACTAGAGGTATAACCGAATTCAGAATTAATGCAAATTAAAATTGTATGAGTTTTATGAACGCACTATCATTTTAAAAAACCCCAGCAACTCTTTACAATGTGAAAAATCAACTAAAACACCGATGCATATTAGTTATGAAGGACGGGGTTTATAAACCCGTTCCTAACGCATAAGGTTTCCAAATTATTGAAGCACCTAAACGTTTCAGTCGGGTTGCAAACCCCGATCAGCTACAAAAGTTTAGCTGTAGGCCGGAATAAGGCTTTATGAGCGTAAGCAAATAAAGCGTTTCCGGCACAGGGTCGTTGTATATGCCGGAAACGCTTTTCTCGCTCGCGCTTGAAAAGTCTTATTCCGGTCTACAGCCATTTCCTTAAAATTGTGATGCTGGTCGTAGGGGCGAATTCATTCGCCCTGTAAAATTAAGTTCGNTATAAAAGGGCGTATGCAATACGCCCCTACGGAGTTTTGCGTCAATGCCCACAGCTAAGCCTTTGTAGGCCGGAATAAGGCTTTATGGGCGTAAGCAAATAAAGCGTTTCCGGCACAGGGTCGTTGTATATGCCGGAAACGCTTTTGTCGCTCGCGCTTGAAAAGTCTTATTCCGGCCTACAGCCATTTCCTTAATATTGTGCTGCTGGTCGTAGGGGCGAATTCATTCGCCCTGTAAAATTAAGTTCGTTATAAAAGGGCGTATGCAATACGCCCCTACGGAGTTTTGCGTCAATGCCCACAGCTAAGCCTTTGTAGGCCGGAATAAGGCTTTATGAGCGTAAGCAAATAAAGCGTTTCCGGCACAGGGTCGTTGTATATGCCGGAAACGCTTTTGTCGCTCGCGCTTGAAAAGTCTTATTCCGGCCTACAGCCATTTCCTTAATATTGTGATGCTGGTCGTAGGGGCGAATTCATTCGCCCTGTAAAATTAAGTTCGGTATAAAAGGGCGTATGCAATACGCCCCTACGAAGTTTTGCATCCTGCCCACAATCCGTAGGATGGGTAAAACAAAGTAAAATCCATCAAACACTCGCATGATGGGTTTCTCTAGCGCTCTACCCATCCTACGCAACTGCTTGGGAAAGTAATTATTAAAGACAATAAAAAAGGCCTTCGTTCTCACGTAAGGCCTTGATTTATTTGGTGGGGTGTTAGGGATTCGAACCCTAGACCTATGGATTAAGAGTCCACTGCTCTACCAACTGAGCTAACACCCCGCACTATTGGCGGAGAAAGAGGGATTCGAACCCTCGATACGTTGCCGTATACACACTTTCCAGGCGTGCGCCTTCGACCGCTCGGCCATCTCTCCTAGATTGTTTGTCTTATGAAAATTTTGACAATCGACAAGGATAGTCGAGATCGCGCTTAGTTGCAATGAATTTTTAAGCTAATTCTCTTCTGTTAATGCTTCTAAAGCATTCCAACGAGCATAGACTTGTTCTAACTTTGCTTCTATATCCTTTAACTCATCTAGGGTCTTTGCTATTGCCAATGGCTCTTTTTTATAAAAACCAGATGAACTAATCTGCACTGTTAGTGCCGCTTGCTTAGCTTCTAATTCATCAATCATATCCGGCAATTTATTAAGCTCTTGCTGTTCTTTAAAACTGAGTTTCTTCTTTGTGTTTTTAGGCGACTCTTGTTTAACAACAGGCTCAGTTTTTTTAACTACAGCGACTGGCTTGCTTGCTTCAGCTTGTTTAACATGCCACATCCAATCTGTATAACCACCAACAAACTCATCAACATCACCAGAACCTGTTAGCACATAAACACTAGTAACCACATTATCAAGAAAGGCACGATCATGACTCACTAGCAATAAAGTACCGTCATAATTAACTAACTTTTCTTCTAATAGCTCTAATGTTTCTAAGTCCAAGTCATTGGTGGGCTCATCCATAACGATTAGATTAGCAGGCTTAGTAAATAATCTAGCGAGTAATAGACGATTTTTTTCACCGCCCGATAAGCTTTTAACGGGCGATCTAGCTCTGGCAGGTGCAAATAAGAAATCACCTAAATATGACATAACATGACGTTTATTGCCGGCTATTTCGACAAAATCATTGCCATCGGCAACGGTATCGGCAACGGTCATATTAGGATCTAGTTGATCACGCAATTGATCGAAATAAGCGATTTCTAGTTTAGTGCCCTGCTCTACACTTCCGCTATTAGGCTCTATCTGCTTTAACAAAAGCTTTAACAGTGTTGACTTGCCCGCGCCATTAGCACCGATTAAACCAATCTTATCCCCACGTTGAATTAAAGTAGAGAAGTGATTGATGATTTGCCTGTCTCCGTAACCAAAACAAATATCATCGACTTCAATAACCTTTTTACCTGAAGCATCGCCTTTTTCCAAAGCCAATCTAGCCGTACCTTGTTGTAAACGACGCTGAGCGCGTTCATTACGTAATTTTTCTAAGGCTCTAACGCGACCTTCATTTCTTGTGCGACGCGCTTTTACACCCTGTCTAATCCAAACTTCTTCTTCCGCTAATTTCTTATCAAACTCAGCATTTTGATTAGCTTCATCTTCAAGAGCGGCGGCTTTTCGAGCTAAGTAATCATCATAATTTCCGGCCCATGACACTAAATTTCCACGATCTAAATCAACAATACGTGTGGCTAATTTTTGCAAGAATGATCTATCATGAGTCACAAATAACACAGCGCCTTGAAAGTTAAGTATCTGCTCTTCTAGCCACAAAATACTTTCAAAATCAAGATGATTGGTAGGCTCATCAAGCAATAATACTTCAGGCTCAATCACCAAAGCACGCGCTAAGGCAACTCGGCGCTTCCAACCACCCGACAAACCATTAATTTTTAAGTCGCCTGGTAAATCTAACTTGGTTAAGGTACTTTCTACACGCTGTTGAAAATGCCAACCGTTATGTGATTCAAGCTTATGCTGTAAATCACCCATTTCATTTAAAGCTTTTTCATCATCATAATCCATCGACAAGGTTAGAGCATGATAGCGAGTAATCCACTCACCTAACTCGCCCAAACCGCCAGCAACTGCATCATAAATGGTCGCATCATCAGGTAGTTCTGGAGATTGCTCTAACCACGCCAGTCTCAATTCAGGTTGTCGCCATATATCACCATGATCAGGCAAGACATTGCCTGCAATAATTTTCATTAAAGTAGACTTACCTTCGCCATTTCGACCTAGTAAACCTACTCGTTCACCGGCATCTAACTGAAAATCAGCATTTTTTAATAAAGCATGAGTACCATAAGCAATGGAAATATTGGATAAACGTAATAAAGGCATTTTAGAATTTAGTGTTGAGGATAAAGAGATTCGGACACATTATATAGAATAATAATGACGGCTTGATTATAAAGTGACAAATAGCTGTTTTTTAGATTACTGACTCTAGCCTTAGTTGACAATCGCTTACAAAGAAAAACATGAACGATGATTGATTTAGTCATATAAACAGCCATACACTTAATAAAGTAAAGGCTGTTTATCCTAAATTGATTAAAGAGGCTAGCAACTTAAGGCGGTACAACTTCAACTCAGATGAAAGGCTCAAGGCGAATGATTAAGTCAGAGCTTGCAACTTAAGGCTGGGCAGATACTAGGATTAACCCTTCGCCCTTCGCCTTTTGCCTGCTCTTAAACGATTAAGCTTGTGTCCCGTCTTAAATTGGTAGCCATTAAAGCCAATCTACCATTGTGACTCGCCAGTCTCTGGGTCATACATTTCATGAACAATTTTATGGCGATTGGCAATCAACTCTTCAATACTAGGTGAGTTAGTCATCGCGCGTGATATGGCTATTTTCATCGCCTCATAATTGGTGCGATACAAGTCTTTACGATCGACATCAGGATTAGTTGCACATTCTGGTGCTATCCATAACATGGCGATAATACATAAATCATTGGCTTGATCTGCAGGTATAACACCATCGATAACACTATCTAACACTGCATCAGCAACGGCTGACTGCACAGGACCACCAAATAAATTAACATAAGCACTAGATTTGATGGTTACTTTTGGAACGATAATCGTAGCAGGCTTTACTTGTTGATTAGTGGCACGAATAGCAAACATACGGGTATGACCTTCTGTTTGCCCCATTAAAGTTGCAAATGCATTGCCAGCTGGGCCTTTAACACTACCAATCAAAATTTCAGGCATAGCATCAGTGCCCTGCCCATCACTTGCAAACACGGTTGCTTCACCAGTTCTAAACCAAATTGTATCTGACATTAAAAACTCCTAGAGTTAAAGTCTAAAAACAGCCATTCTATGATGTATGCCTGAGAGCGGCAATAGCTATTCCTTAAGTAAAACTTATGGCGAGTAACTAAAACTGGGGAATCTTGAGTGCAGACGAAAGATTAAGCCTAACAGCCAAACAAGTTAAGCTAGATAAAGACATTAGGATTAACTTTTTGCCCTTAACCTTTAGCCCTTTGCCTGCTCCTAAAAATAACCCAATCTAAAAGCGAGCGCTTAAGCTAAATATCCAGCCTTAAATGGTAGCCAAACCTACTCTTTAAGCACACTCTCACAAAGCTTGGGTAACACTAACTCGGCTTGCGGAGCTTTTGTAGGGACTGGATGTTTAGCCTCTTCACTAAACCACCAATCTAAACCAGCATCACAACCATCACCTAAAGGTAATGGCTCTTGAGCTTGACAGGCAGTACTATTTTTAGGGCATTTAAGACGCACATGAAAATGATCATCATGTTTCCACCAGGGTCTTATTTTTCGTAACCAATCTTCATTAGCATAACGATGGCAAAGTTCACGCTTTATACTAGGATTGACAAAAATACGATCAACCTCAGGCATGTCTGCAGCTACTTTTAAAACTTTTTCATTAGCAAGCGACCATTGCTTATAATCCAAGGTATCAGTTGCTGCTAATAAAACCGAAGGCGCACTCCAAGTTTCTCGATCACTGACGCTAAGAATATGATTCTCAGCATGTTTTGAGAGTAAAAACCATATATCAACATCTAAGCCTGTTTGATGACTACGATGTCCACTTAACGTCGGCCCGCCCCTGGGTTGCCCCATATCACCAATTAATAAAACCCCTAAATGCTGATTGCTAGTAATCTGCCCTAAATGTTCAATAAATTGTTTTAAATCAGGATGACCAAAAGATCTTTTTCTTGATAAGCGCATCGTTTGAAAGCCACTGCCATTATTTGGTAACGACACGGCACCACTAATGCAACCAGCGGTATAAGAACCAATACTTTGAGCATTGCCTGAATTGGCTGTAGGCTTAGTAACTTTAGCCCACTGCTCAGCTAAAGAAGTTGCGTTACAATCAGCCATTAAGCCCCAAGATAAAAGACTCACTAAAACCATCAAAACTTTTACCACGCAGACACCCACTATAAAACCAAAATAAACCGACTGGCTATTTTACACTAGGGACTAACGTGAAAAGATAAAAAAACACCGTAGGGGACAATGACATGAGTTGCTACCCATCCTACCCAACTATAAAAAGAAATCTACACAAGTCTAAGTACTCGTTTAGCGCATGAGTTAAGTGATTATTTTTGAAACAGGCTCGCAATAATCCGAAGTGCCGTCAGGGGTTATAACCGCAAAGCGAAATTTATAACGCTTCATAACTTCTAAACCTTTGACCTCAATAGTGGCGCGTGTGGTAATGCCAATATCAACCCATACGCCATCCGTTCCACCGTCTGACACTTTAGACATTTGCCATTGATATGCCGTCCCTCTATCTTTAGCTTTAGCCACTAATTTAGCATCACCAGAATGCTCACCATCAAACGCCGCTAGCTCAGGTTTAGGCGTTATGACAGGTTGTTTAGAAATATGAAAGCCACTGCTTAATATACTTGTTTCATCGCTTGCCGCTATGCGCTCTACATAATGAGCTAAGTTTCTATAAAGCGTATCAGCTCGCTCTGCTGCATCATTTAGCGCAGACATCGCTGTGGGCCCACCTTCTTTAGCTGCCTGCATTGCTGCTTCTAAGGCATCGACCACCGCTATTGCCTCTGTTTTAGGAATATCGGGCATAGGAAACAGCGGATTGCCGTACAACTGCCCATTCACATGGTTAAAAAAGCTGATTTTCTCAGGTATAGCATATTGAACAAAGTCGAATACTGGTTTGGATTTTTTCATGCCGTTACCTATTAAGTGTGAGTTATTGTTGGTGTGTTTTCATCGTCTAAAAAAGCTATGCCTAGCTGGTTTTTTCACCTATCAGTCAGTTTGATGTTCTTCTCATCGATTCGATGAACTTCTGCTCGTTTTAACGTACTTCTGCTCAGATTGATGCTCTTCTGCTCAGTTTGATGTTCTTCTACTCGGTTTGATGTTCTTCTACTCGGTTTGATGAACTTCTGCTCGGTTTAATGTTCTTCTGCTCGGTTTAATGTTCTTCTGCGCAGTTTGATGTTCTTCTGGTCGGTTTGATGTTCTTCTGCGCAATTTGGTGTTCTTCTGCTCGGTTTAATGTTCTTCTGCTTGGTTTGATGTTCTTCTGCGCAATTTAATGTTCTTCTGCTCGGTTTGATTTACTTCTGCGCAGTTTGATGTTCTTTTGGTCAGAAGGATAGTCTAGTCGCCCTGCTCATCTCTCTATAGACGAATAGGTCTAAAATAAGATCTACTAGGAAACAAAATCAGCCAACTAGTTCATCAAGTGAAGTTACTAAAATAACCAAACGCCTAAAAAGCCAAGAAACTGAAAAATAACAGTAAAAACAGGGACTCTTATAAATTAAGCTGTAGCGATGTAAATGAAATATGATTAAAAAAGTTAGTGATATATCTAAGTTTTTTGAAGTATTGCACAAAGAAAATAAATAAACAAACTATTTATGCAACTGATTTAAAATGTAGTAAGTCCAGCATCAGTTAGTAACTTCGATACAGTAAGACGAAATCAAGGATTTACAGCACTTAGACCTCCTCGCAACACTGTGTTTCATCGCGGCTACTTGCTACGTAAATGACTTCTATTGCTCTATTATTTCCAGATTCAAAACAAGGCAAGCCGTATTACTCAGAATTTAAACAATGATAACGCAAGACTTGCAGGATGAGATGACGGCTGACTGGGAAAAACAACTCAGTGAAATGGAAACAGAGACTGTGAAAGTATTATGAATTTAGCTTCCCCCCTTTGTAAAAGGGGAATCGAGGGGGATTTTATTAAGCCATAGATTATTGATATTTAATAATAATTTTTTAATAGATCAAATCTCCCCTAACCCCTCTTTGCTAAAGAGGGGAATAAAAAGAATACTTTCACAGTCTCATGGGCGTATTGCATACGCCATTTCAGATATTGTTGTTGCTTATCGGTCAACACAGAATCCATTGAATTGCCAGCTATTAACTGCGTTTGTTGATTGTCGGTCAAATAAGGCGCCGTTGATGGCTTTCGCGGGTTTTTTCTGACAGTGGCAGGGCGTGTTTTTGGTAAATCTTCTACAATAACGCGTCGCACTGCACTATTATAATCAGTCGTTCTTACATAAAGCCCTGCTTCGACCAGAGCGACGGCTTGTTCAATGGAACCAACATCATAAAGCCATTCGCAGGGAAGTTCTCTGGGATGATCAGGTGGCAAGACCGCAATTTCTTTTACGCTATCCTTATCCCAAGCCAACCAATAGCCGTTACTGGTTTTTACAAAGGAAGCTTTTAGCAAACGTATTCTAATATCTCTTTGGCCGGCTGCCATGAAATCTGAAATACGCGCACGATATTCTTTAAAGTAATAAGCCATGTTCTAACCTTTTCTGAACCAATATTCAGCCTAAAAAGATCTACTGATAGGGGGAGTTTGGTTTTGTAATTTTATAAGAGCGGACAATATTATTCATCATCTTACATCGGGGGAGGCAATGTCATTAAATTAAGTTATATGTAGAATTGCGGGAGTGGCTTTAGCTACGAGTGCGTGGCTAAAGCCACTCCCACTGCATAGTCTCTAATGCCCATCTCTTACAGTGTTGTATATATTGACAACAATAAATATTGTTGTTATTGTTCCCAACATAAAAGCACAGCAATTACTTAAAGAACGCACTACCTAAGGTAGCTAATGGCTTTGTTAAATTAGCCTTAGGTGATGAGTGATGAAACAACCAATTTAGAAATGAGCGAGCAAAAATGAGCACATTAACTTTTGATACGCATGAATTCGTTAAAAAACTGAAAGAAGCTGGATTTAGCGAAGCACAAGCAGAAACATTAACAGATTTACAAAAAATTACAGTATCAAATACGCTTGAGCAAGCTAAACATGATTATCATTTAGATGATTTGGCAACAAAAAGAGATTTAAACGAAGGCCAATTAAAATTACAAAAGGAAATTGCGGAAACTAAAGCTAATTTAGTTAAATGGCTAGTGGCTGTTGGATTGTTGCAAATAACAATTATTACTGGCTTGTTATTGCGATTATCTGGAAAAGTTTAATGAATGAGATAACCATTGGCATTGCTAGCGAAAAAGCAGTGTCAAAACGATTTTTAGCGGCTTGCAAAACAGAGCAACATCAAGGCACCTTTATTGGTTTTGAAACAGTGGAGCAACTTTGGAAAACAATGACCTTAAAGCGCTGGCAGGTTCTAAAAGTTATGACAGGTGCAGGTGAGCTAACGATACGTGAAGTCGCAAGGCGCGCAGAACGTGATGTTAAGGCGGTACATGGAGACGTTACAGCACTACTGCTCTGCGGCTTAGTCGAAAAGACTGATAGCGGTAAGGTGCTATTTCCTTATGATGTGGTTCATGTTGATTTTATGCTTAAGGCGGCTTAAGGCCAAACAATGCTAACTAAATTAGCTGATAGATGGAGATCATAATGATTAGTTACGACAAAGACTTTTACAGTTGGACTCAGGAACAGGCAGAGCTTTTAAAGCATGGCCGGTTTTCTGAATTGGATATTGATAACTTAATCGAGGAAGTGGAAACAATGGGCAGAACTGAAAAGCGTGAGCTTGAAAGCCGTTTAACTGTTTTGTTGTTGCACCTTTTAAAGTGGAAATATCAGGATGTAAGACAACGCAGAAGCTGGGAACTGTCTATTATCGAACAACGCTTGAAGTTTGAAGAAACACTGGAAGAAAATCCAGGATTAAAATCAAAATTAGATGATATATTAAAAAAAGCCTATAGATACGCAGTCATTGAAGCTTCAAAAGAAACTAAAATAAGCATAAAAATATTTCCTGAATTATGTCCTTGGGAACTCGATAAAATAACAGATAGCGAATTTTATCCAGATTAATTGATGCAAACTAAACTTTGTTGGTCGATTAACTGAATCTTAATTTGTGTGTAATATAGCGCATAAACAGCAAGTAGCCTCGATGTGTCACAGTGGAATCCAAGCAAAGCAGCGAAAAAACAATCATGATGTATGCAGAACAACTGATTTAAGGGGAATAAATATGCCAGAGATAAGTCGATTTTTTGGAATTATTATTACTATGTATTGGAATGATCATAATCCACCACACTTCCATGCTCAATATGGTGAGCACGAAGTTTTAATTAGTTTAAATGGCACAGTGATGGAAGGAAATATACCGCGCCGTGCGCTATCAATGGCTTTGGAGTGGCTAGCAATGCACCGAGAAGAATTGACAGATAACTGGGTACGGTGCAAAGAAAGAAAACCTTTATTAACCATTGAACCCCTGGAATAATTTATTATGCTGCACGTTAATCAAGCAAAATACCTAGAAGACTACCGCGTATGGCTATCTTTTGATAATGGCATTAGCGGTGAGATTGATTTATTCCATGAATTATGGGGCGAAATGTTTGAGCCGTTAAAAGATAAAGCATTATTTTCAACCGTCAGATTAGATGCAACATTAAGAACTATTACATGGCAAAACGGAGCTGATTTAGCACCTGAGTTTTTATTAGAATTATTAGAGAAAAAATGAAAAATCCAAGTCAGGACCATAGGATGCGCTGAACAAAGTGAAGCGCATCGTTTATGAACGTGAATGATGCGCCTCCTAGCGTTGGCACATCCTATGCACTATGTTGCGCACACAAGCTAAACCGCCGCCAAATAACTAACCTGTCCCTAAATGGCTGAAATAACCAATTGTTTTCCAAGCGCCTCTAATGCCTTAGACATTCCCTGTATCTTAACCTTACAATGAGGCTCAAACATACGGCGTACTGATTTTTCATTAACTTGCAAACGCTTAGCTAATTCAGTTTTAGTTATTTTTTGCTCGCGCATAGCTCGATATAACAACGCCTTTATTTGAGTTTCAACAGGTGGTGATATAAGGTACTCACCCATTAATAGCTGAGTAGGTGCTGGAAAATCAAGATTATCATTAATCCGTAAAGCAAAGCTTTCATCTAAAGCATCTCTAGCTTCACTTAAGGCATGTTCAATTGTGTCGCCTTGCGTGATAACTTCTGGCAAGTCTCGACAAGTGACTACATAACCACCCTCGTCATCAGGCGATAACAAGACCGCATAATAAAAATCATTCATTGAGTTCATCCTCATTAATGCCTAACTGATTCATCATGGCATGATATGTGCCCTTCTTAAGCTCATCTTTTGGATTGCGAACAATCGTAAAATTTAAACCAAAATATAAGGTTATATGGCTGCCTTTACTTCGCTTTTCGTCAACTCGAACAACGAATCTTTTTCGTTTTCCGAGCATATTATCGGGCAATATTGACCGAATTGATAGTTTTTTATACCACCGCCAAATAACTTCCCCATGCCGGTCGTGGTTTGCAACCCCGACTGAAACATTTGGATGCTTCAAGATAACTGGGTACGGTGCAAAGAAAGAAAACCTTTATTAACCATTGAACCGCTGGAATAATTCACTATGCTGCACGTTAATTAAGCATAATATCTAGAAGACTACCGCGTATGGCTATCTTTTGATAATGGCATTAGCGGTGAGTTTGATTTATTCTTCATTAAGCAAGAGCATCTTGTGGCAAGTCGTAGCTAAAGCCACTCCCACTGCCTACAAAAAACCTTAACTTAATGATATTGGCAAACTAAGCAAGTAGCCGTGAAGTGACGTAGTAGAATTGCGGAAATCATTGCCCAAAAACCTCGATTCCGTGTTACTCCATCGAGACTACTTGCTACTTGCTCGTTTTAATCTTTAGCCCAATTTTCAAGATTAAGGTTTGGAATTCTAATAAAATGTTTTTCATTATTTGTTATCAAGGTAAGTCTGTTAGATACTGCGATTGCTGCAATCATAATATCGGCATCCAAAATAATATTACCCTGCTGTTTTAATTCCGCCTTAATCATGCCGAATAACTGCGCTGATTCCGCATTAAAATTAACTAATGCCAGTTTTTTACTAACTACTTGAATCGCTAGTAAGTTTTTATCTTTTTGGGCTGAATTGTATGCGCCAAAATATAGTTCAGCATGAGAAATAACCGAATAACCCTGTTGTTCCAAGCCGATAGCTAGGGCTTTTTTCTCTATAGATTTATTGCCTTTAAGCCAATAAATGAGGGTGTCGGTATCCAACAAATACTTCATAAAACAATATCTCGCGCGGATGTTCTACTATTTACAATTTCTTGCAAAATTTCATCACCAGAACGTGAATCTTGCCAGAGTCCACATAATCCAGTTTGGTTGCTTGCATTATCGACATCGTTAATACCTTCTTCTTGAGCAATCGCTTTGATGAGCCATTGCGCCAAACGTAGTTTGTCTATGTGATTAAGTTGGCTAATCAAGGGGATACATTCGCTATAAGTTGTTATCATCGTTGTTCTCCAGTTTGTACGTTAATATAAGCTAACGCTGTTGGTTCATCGGTTTAAATGGTGATTTCTACGGCACGTTTGGCAGCGGCCTCCATGCCAGTCGGGGTTTGCAACCCCGACTGAAACGTTTGGATTTTAAGATAGCTTTGGAAACCTGAGTAATGGGGTTATAAACTCCGTCATGCTTTGTAAATATCTGATTGCATAAAAAGGCAGCCCGGTAGGGTGGGGTTAAGTAACTTGAACCTCATCAAGCTAAATAGTCACAAAAGATTAATGTATCCAATTTTCAGCTACAACACCCGGATACCTAGCAAAATCTTTTAAATTGTTTGTTACCAAAATCACTTTCAATGACAAGGCGTGTGCAGCAATCAATTTATCAAGATGATCTTGCTTACTATCACGCGTTGCCATACGAATTGAACCATATGCCACACTGGCATTTGAATCAAAAGGAACGACTTTAATATCTTGAATTAAATTAAACAAATTCCTTTGCTCTTTTTCTGAATCAAGCGATCTAGCAACACCGTATTCTAGCTCAGCATAGGTTATGGCAGACATAACGACATCCCCCACATAGCATTTAGCAAAGCGCTCAGCGACCTCCTTAGGTTGATTCTTCATCAAATAAATACATATATTTGTATCAAGCATGTATATAGCCATTAAAGCATATCTCGTTCAATTTGCTCATGATCTTCCCGACCTCCACTCATAAAATCATCTGAGAAACTAGCAAACTTCTCTAGAACATTATTTAATGGCTGACGAGCAGGACGAATGATAATTTCATCACCTTTTCGCTCAATTTCAAGTGGTATATCATTACGTTCGTATGCTAAATCAGATGGAATACGTACCGCTTGTGAGTTTCCATTTTTAAATAGGCGTGTGGTGTGCATTTCACTATCCTAAAGAATTAATTTAATAAATAAATTACACTAAACCCATAATATTGTAAACACATGGATGTACGTATAGTTCAATAAGAGCCCGGTAGCTTGGAGTGAAGCAACGCGACCCCCAAAAAGTTGCGTGTTGCGTTGGGGTTCGTTATTACTCACCCCAACGAGCTATTGCATAACACCTTGCTTTAATGAGAAGGCTGCGTCATGGATGGCTTCTGATAAAGTGGGACGGGCATGGATAGTTCTTGATAAATCTTCGCTACTGGCAGAAAACTCCATAGCAAGCACGGCTTCTGCAATTAATTCAGATGCTAAAGTACTCATAATATGAATGCCTAATATCTTATCGCTAGCAGCGGAAGTAATAATTTTAACCATACCATCGGTTTTTCCAGTAGCCTGAGCACGAATATTTGCATGTAATGGAAAACTACCGACTTTAATAGCCACTCCAGCAGCGCGTAAATCTTGTTCTGTCTGCCCTACCCAGGCAATTTCAGGGCCGGTATAAATAACACTAGGAAGGTTTTCATAATTGATAGGTGTATATTGCCCTGCGATAAATTCTGCAACAAACACACCTTCTTCTATTCCTTTATGGGCGAGCATAGGGCCATGTAAAGTTAAATCCCCAATCGCATAAACGCCAGGTAAATTGGTGCGGCAGTTCTTATCAACATAAACATAGCCATTTTCATCTAATAACAAATCTGCTTCGGGTGCTGCCAACATCATTGAATTAGGTTTTCGACCGCAGGCCACTATCAACTTATCTACGCGTAAATTATGGCTGCCTTCCTGATCTTGATAATCTATGCAAACTTTTTTGTTAAGCGTTTTTGCTGAGATAACACGCGCCCCTAATCTTATATCTAAACCTTGTTGAGTAAATATACGGTAGGCTTCTCCAGAAATTTGTTGATCAACCACTGATAAAAAGTCTTCTTGAGCTTCTAAGAGTATGGTTTTAGCACCTAATCTATTCCAAATACTGGCCAACTCTAGCCCTACAACACCAGCACCGACAATGGCTAATTTTTTAGGGAGCGTTTGTAGATTTAAAGCGCAGATTGAATCAATAATTGTTTCATTATCTACCGGCACATTATCTAGCTTCATCGGTGAGGAACCCGTAGATAAGATAATATGCTTAGCCGTCAATATTGACTTAACTTGCTTATCAGTCGAAATAACTTCTACTTGCCTTGCATTTAATAATCGCGCTTTAGCTTGAATATGATCTATACCATGATGCACCAAAGACTGAGCCATATTATGACTAATGTCTGCAATCACTTTGTTTTTACGCTGAATCATTTGTGGAAGATTAAGTGAAATGGCTTCAGCATAAATACCATGCTTAGCTATATCATGACTTAGCTGATGATAAAGCTTTGCTGATTGCAGCAACGTCATTGAGGCAACACTCCCTGCATTAAGGTGCGCGCCCCCCAATTGGCTTTGACCTTCTTTATTTCGCCAATTATCGATACAAGCCGTTTTAAAACCTAATTGAGCACATCGTATAGCACTAGCAAAACCAGCAGGGCCAGCACCAACAATAATCACATCATAATGGCTAGTACTTTTAGTAGACATGAACTTAAATATTTAGCAAAAGATGAGCAGGAGACTCTAAACATTCTTTAATCGTTACTAAAAATTGTACAGCTTCTCGACCATCCACTAAACGATGATCATAAGATAAAGCTAGATACATAATGGGTCTGATTACGATTTGTCCGTTTTCTACCACTGCACGTTCTTTAATGGCATGCATACCTAAGATTGCACATTGAGGCGGATTTAATATAGGTGTTGATAACATAGAACCAAACACCCCACCGTTTGTGATGGTAAAGGTACCGCCTTTTAAATCATCATAGGTTAAGCTACCTGCTTTGGCCTTAGCTCCAAAATCAGAGATACTTTTTTCAATACCAGCAAAATCAAGTTGATCGGCATCATGCAATACCGGCACAATTAAACCGCGTGGTGTGCTTACCGCAATACCTAAGTCATAGTAACCGTGATAAATAATGTCGTTATCATCAATAGAGGCATTGATAGCTGGAAAACGTTTTAAAGCTTCAATTGAGGCTTTAACAAAAAACGACATAAAGCCTAATTTCACTTCATGTTTTTGTTCAAATCGGGTTTTATACTGATTACGTAGATCAATCACGTTTTGCATATTGACTTCATTAAAGGTAGTCAACATCGCGGCATTTTGTTGTGCTTGTAAGAGACGCTCGGCAACCTTCGCTCTCAAGCGCGTCATAGGCACGCGCTGTTCTGGACGCAAATTAGAGGCTATAGTTGATGAAGTGACTAGCGGGATACTAATTTGACTTTGCTCTTTTTCTTTAGGTGCAGGTTCTGTTATCTCGGCTTGTTGATCAAGATGCTCTAATACATCTGTTTTAGTCAATCGACCATTTTTTCCTGTGCCTTTGATGATGCTTGGATCTAAAGTATTTTCATGAATCAGTCTACGCACAGAAGGACTTAACGGAATATCATCACCATTAAAGTTTGTGGCTTTAGACTGCTCAGTAGGCGATGGAGAACTCACTGGCTTTTGAGCAGATTGAATATCCAGCACCGCTAAAATTTCGCCACCCGTTACGATAACACCATCTTCTTTAAGTATTTGTGTTAATACACCAGACTCTGGAGCAGGAACTTCTAAAACAACTTTATCAGTTTCCAAATCAACGAGATTTTCGTTTTTAACAACGAAATCTCCAACTTGTTTATGCCATGTTATCAATGTAGCATCAGAAACAGATTCGGGCAGTTGGGGTACTAAAATGTCGATACTCATGTTATTTTCCTGAAGATTTTCCGTATAAGGCTGCTTGAACCACAGCTTTTTGTTGTTCTATATGAATATGGAATTTACCAACGGCAGGAGCCGCAGAAGCGTCTCTTCCAGCATAAGTCAAACTGACATCAGCAGGTAAATTATCCATAAAGTGATGTTTAGATTGATACCATACCCCTTGATTTTTTGGCTCTTCCTGACACCAAATAAATTCTTTTAACTGAGGATACTTTGCCACTTCTGCTCTAAACAATTTATCAGGAAATGGATAAAGCTGCTCTATTCTGGCAATGGCAATATGTTGCAACTCATCTTGCTGACGTGCTTCTATTAAGTCGTAATAAACTTTACCTGCACATAACACAAGGCGGGTTATCTTTTTAGGATTAACTTTATCTTGTTCACCAATTAGAGGATGAAATTGCCCCTCTGTTAAATCTTCTAAACTTGAAACTGCCATTTTATGTCGTAACAAACTTTTAGGACTCATCACTATCAAGGGTTTTCGATAGTTACGCAACAACTGGCGACGTAATAAATGAAAAATTTGAGCAGGCGTGGTTGGGGTACAAACTTGCATATTATGCTCGGCACACAGTTGTAAATAGCGCTCTAATCGTGCTGAAGAATGCTCCGGACCTTGGCCTTCAAAGCCATGAGGCAACAACATTACTAAACCACATAAGCGCCCCCATTTTGTTTCACCCGAACTAATAAATTGATCAATAACAACTTGAGCACCATTAGCAAAATCGCCAAATTGCGCCTCCCAAACTACTAAAGTATTGGGCATAGTAGAACTGTAACCGTATTCAAATCCTAATACTCCAGCCTCGGATAATAGCGAGTCAAAAATTTGCGCACGGCCTTGATCTTTATCCAAATGTCTAATCGGGGTATAAGTTTTATTACTCAATTGATTATGCAATACCGCATGTCTATGTACAAAAGTACCTCGACCAACATCTTGTCCTGTTAAGCGCACATGATACTTTTCTAATAAAAGACTGGCATAAGCTAAATTCTCCGCAAACCCCCAATCCACGGGCATGGCACCCGCTGCCATTTTGCGACGATTTTCCATCACCTTAGAAACACGAGGATGTAATTCAAATCCGGCAGGCAGCCTTTGCATTCTGTCGTTACAGTAACGTAATTGGTCCCTAGATATTGCTGTTTTACAAGGAATATCCCAATTTTTACCGTAAAAGCCATCCCATTGATTGCTATAAGAGTAACTTGAATCAGGCAATACCGGCCTAGAAACGACAGCACCCTCGTCTAGCAAGTTTTGATAATCTTGCTCCATTTTTGAGGCTTGCTCTACCGTTAATAACGATTCGTTAATAAGTTTTTGCGCATAAATTGTCCGTGTAGTGTCATGTGCACGGATTTTTTTATACATAAGAGGCTGAGTCGTTGCAGGCTCATCGGCTTCGTTATGACCCAAGCGGCGGTAGCAAACCAAGTCAATTACTACATCCTTATTAAAGGTCATACGATAATCGAGAGCTAGTTTAGTGACAAAAATCACTGCCTCAGGATCGTCTCCATTAACATGAAAAACGGGGGCTTGAATCATGCTAGCAACATCAGTGCAATAAAGGGTAGATCTAGCATCCTCTGCGTTACTGGTGGTAAAACCAATCTGATTATTGATAACAATATGTACAGTCCCGCCTGTGTAAAAGGCACGAGTTTGCGACATATTCAAGGTTTCCATAACAATGCCCTGCCCTGAAAAAGCCGCATCACCATGAATTAGTATTGGAACGACAGTATTGACACCCTCAGGCCCCGTTCTATCTTGACGTGCTTTAACTGAGCCTTCCACGACCGGATTGATAATTTCTAAATGAGAGGGGTTAAAGGCTAATGTTAAATGAACTGCGCCCCCAGGAGTTTCTACATCTGAAGAGAAGCCTAAATGATATTTCACATCTCCCGAACTCACACCAGGTGACAATGTAGAAGTACCTGTAAATTCGTCAAACAAGGTGGCGGGGCTTTTACCTAAAATATTAACCAGTACATTTAAACGACCCCGATGCGCCATGCCAATCACTATTTCTTTAACGCCTTTATCGCCAGCTCCCTGAATGAGTTCATCAAGAATAGGAATTAAAGACTCACCACCTTCCAGAGAAAAGCGTTTTTGACCGACAAAGCGATTATGTAAATGACTTTCAATCCCCTCGGCCGCTGTCAGTAATTTCAATAACCAGCGTTTTTTATCGGGATCCGTTATTAAGTTAAGCTTAGAGCTTTCTAAACGATTGATAAGCCAGCGTCTAATTTGAGTATCGGCGATATGCATAATCTCAGAGCCTATGCTGTCGCAATAAATAGCCTTCAAATTAGCAATAATTTCACGTAGCGTTAAGTGATCAACATTGCCATACAATGCGCCAGAATCAAATAAGGTATCCATATCCAATTCTGAAAGACCGTAATAGGAGGGATCCATGTCGGCAGGTTGAGTTGCGGCCTTACCTAAAGGATTGGTGTTAGCTATTTGATGACCACGAACACGATAATGATTAATCAATCGAGAAACTGAGGCTTGTTTTTTAACACTGGCTTCGGTAAAACCTTGTAATTTGGCAAGCCGATCTTGAGATTTAATCGCCAGTTGCGCAAAACGTTCAACTATGGGGCTATGTGCCGTCTCATAGCTATGACCATTATGAATACCCTTGAATACTTTTTGCCAACTCAGCTCAACTGACTCAGGATTTTCCAAATAACATTCATATAAATATTCTATGAAACTAGCGTTGCTGCCTTGTAAAGAGGAAGATTCTTGAAACAATTTAAGCAGTTCAGTCATTTGATATCCAAATATATTCAGTTTGTTCTGGCCTTATATTAATAGCTGAAATCTCACATTGCTAATATTTTATAAAATTTGTTGCTGATGCGAGTGTAAGACACTTAAAAAACATTTTAATGACATAGATAAAAATGCTCATAAAGTCGACTTAATTAGAAAAATAAGAAAGCTTCCAGTTATATTTCCCTTTATGAGGACTATCAGCTTAACAAGGCACTAAGCGTTTGCATAGGTCGGGTTAGGCTCTAGCCGCAACCTGACTCACTCAGGTTTTTTAAGCAAAACTCATGAGTTTTGACTCCTAAAAGCAATGCACAACTTGTGGCTTAACTGTGTGTCGCTTTGTAATGGAGTCAAAACTCACGAGTTTTGACTCCTAAAAGCAATGCACAACTTGTGGCTTAACTGTGTGTCGCTTTGTAATGGAGTCAAAACTCACGAGTTTTGTTGCTTGGCGTAGCGATAGCGTAAGCCAAGCATTTTCTGCGCATCGTGTCGGGTTACGCTATCGCTAACCCGACCTGTCATCTAAAACACTGTCTTATCTTTAGTGATAGCCGTTATGACCAATGTCATTAAGCTTGTTGGCTGAATTCGCAACAGCAATCTACCGCACTAAAAACTTGACATTTACCCAAGCAATGGTAAAAGAAGAATTTACGTTATGGGGCACTAAAATGACAAAAGAATACAGTTATTTAACACCTCCCTATGATAATGCGCTATCCGCCATCATCATTGGCCTCGATAGGGATGTAGAAAGAGCTAAAAGTATCTTAATACTAGGTCTTGGCATGGTAATGCTATCTTCTACGTTTGCGCCCTTTGCGCCTCCAACAGTCATACTCCCCATAGTGGCACTTATTTTTGCCTGTTGTGCGGGCTATGCTCGAATGAATTATCATCGGATGGAAAAAAAACTCTCGTCATCGATGGCAGTCCTTGACTATCAAGACAAATTAAAACTAAAGGAAATCGTAGCTGTATTTAAACAATACCCCATGCCTAGCTTGATAGATTCACTTAATCCGTTCAAAAATCTTGTACGAACTTGGAAAAGTGTCTTAGGCGGGATAATAATTAATCCTTTATGGATGCCTATTTTCTATATGATGGGTATGCAAATTAAAGAAGAAGCTAATTTAATTGTTTTGACTAAAGTTATTATTGACGTTGAAAACAAGATTAACCCTCTTGAATGAAGACCCATATAAATAACAAGCGCCTTTATTAGAGATCAGACTCCAGCAGTTACTGCCATTAAGTTAGAGATAGAAAAAATCGGTTCACCTGTAAGGGCGAATGAATTAGCCCCTACAAAGGCTTAACTTAGTGGCAGTGGTCTAACACTAGTACCACTTCAACCAACTTGACCCAATAAGCAGCGCCTGTCGCTAATATTTCATCATTAAAATCATAATGAGGATTATGCAACAAACAGCTATTTTCGGAAGAACCATTACCTATCCACATATAACAACCGGGCTTTTCTTGCAGCATAAAGGCAAAGTCTTCTGAGCCCATACTAGCAACCGGGTGTTTATTAACACCCCATTCACCTACTACAGCTATAGCCGCTTTTAAGGCTAACTCCGTTTCTGCTTCGGTATTGAAAGTCACTGGATAGCCTGGGTTTTCTGGATTGAAGTTGATTTCTGCCTTCACCTCAAAACTCTCACAAATACCTTTAACAATCTGAGCTATTTTATCGGCAATGGTCTTTTGAATATCAGTGTTAAAACAACGAAAAGTACCTCTAATCAAAACTGATTCTGGTAAGGCATTCCAAGTATTACCGGCATGTATTTGAGTAATACTAACGACCGCAGGTTCAGCCGGATTAAGGGTGCGACTCACGATGGACTGCAGAGCTGTTATCAATTGAGCACTAGCAATAATGGCATCATTACCCAAATGAGGCATTGCCGCATGAGTAGCCTGCCCTGTCACGATAATTTCAAAACAATCAAATGCAGCCATCATTGCACCCGGTTTAACTGCGAAATGACCGAGCGGAATATCAGGAAAATTATGCAAACCAAAAACGCAATCAGCAGGAAATTGTTCAAACAAACCATCATCGATCATCTGTTTAGCGCCAGCACGACCTTCTTCAGCAGGTTGAAAGATAAAATAAACCGTACCATCAAAGTTACGATGCTCAGCTAAATAACTAGCCGCCCCTAACAACATCGCCGTATGGCCATCATGTCCACATGCATGCATTTTTCCATCATGACAAGATTTATAAGAAAAAGTATTTTGCTCTTGAATGAACAAAGCATCCATATCTGCTCGTAAAGCTATTTTCTTAGCACTAGTTCCGGCTGAAAGCGTAGCAACAACCCCTGTTTTACCCAAACCTTGATGAACTTCCAAACCAAAACTAGCCAACTTGTCAGCGACAAATTGCGCAGTTTGAGTTTCTTCAAAGGCAGTTTCAGGGAATTGATGCAGATGCTGTCGCCATTCACGCATAATTGACTGTAAGGGTTGTAGCTTATTTATTAGTGACATAAAGGTGTTTTAAGTAAGATTATATTGTTTTGGTTAATCAATATATTAAGCGAATTGATGTCAGGCATAAAGCCTATGCACTCGATGCTTAGTTGGCGAAATGAGATGATCCAAATAGGATGCTGCCGTAAGGTGATTCATTCATATTAATCAATTGATGCGCCTTACAGGAAAAGTATCAAAGCATATTATTCAATCTTTTGTTACACAGTGCTTAATCAAGAATCTATCCAGCTGATTCGCGAAGGCTTGTATGTCGCGTGAACTTAATGCAGAGGGTCCACCAGTATCAATGCCGCTAGAACGCAAGGTATCCATAAAGTCGCGCATATTTAAACGATCCTTGATATTGTCTTCTGAATAAAGTTCGCCTCGCGGATTGATGGCATGACAGCTTCCACAGAGCACTTCATAAGCTAAGGGAATATCGCTAGTAATCACTAAATCTCCAACATTAAGTCTTTTAACAATCTCATTATCAGCCACATCGAACCCTGATCTTACTTGCAAAAACTGGATGTAGCGCGATGGAGGTGTTTGTAGCGTGTGATTGGCAACTAGAGTCATGGTTATTTTCAAACGCTCTGCTGCCCGAAACAAAATGTCTTTTATTGCTTTTGGACAGGCATCGGCATCAACCCATATCTGCATGACTGATCCCCTAGTACTAAAAGTTATTACGCAAATGGGATTATAAACTTAACAAGCAATACTGATGTATTGAAAAATATAATCAATCAGTGATGCGCCTCCTTTCTTCGGCACATCCTATTTTATAATTATGATGTGGTTGTAATGCTGATGAGTTGCGTCTTTTCGCAACTCCCAACACGTAAAGCAGGCATTTAGTTAACCAACGTATGGCCACGTTGACGCATACATTTTTTAAAGGCTAATTTAAAATTTTCGTTGGCTTGATAGCCTTCCCATAAGCCAGCAGGTAGAGCCAAAATAGCACCACCAGCGGCTCCTGTCGCAGCACTACCAGCTACTGCGCCAACCGCCGCACCTGTTGCTGCGCCAGTAACAGCACCCACTGCTGCACCCATACCGACTTCTTTAGTAATGTCTGAAGCTTGATCAGCCAAGCTTTTGCATTCAACCATATCACGCTGCGCAGTTTCTGGATGTTGATCCATACGAGGATCGATAATTGGACGCCAGCCACTGCTAGAGGCGCAGCCTGTTGCTAAGGCAGATACTAATAATAATGTTGATATATGACTTGTTTTCATGTTGTTCTCTAAGTTGGGTAGATTTTTTAGCATTATATAGGATTCTATGATGTATGCTGCGTTTGGCTTCGGAATTTAATAGCTTCAAAACGTAAATCATCTTGCCCGCGTTCCAGTCACTGCCCAAAATCAAGCATTTGTAAGCCGGAATAAGACCATGCTAGCGCAGCGCTTGGTGGCGTTTCTGGCACAGGAGCAGTGCCTTTACAGGAAACGCTTTACTCGCTTACGCTCGTAAAGTCTTATTCCTGCCTAAAGCTGCCATCAAGTTACGCATCGCCGGAACCAAGGGAATAACAAAAGCAGTTGACGTTTTTACTCCAATCGTAGCCTACTTAATCTCAAAACCGAGCCCTAATGCACCGCATCCCAAATAGGCTGTAGCAAACCCTGGCATTGCTGTTCAAAATGCTCATCGAGTATTTCACCTCGATTCACCATATTTTGGTATAACCTTTTAAGCTCTGGTTCGTATTCTTGAGTGATCGCTCTATCTAGCCATTCTTTTGCGACCTCTATGGCAGGCTTTTTAGCCCTACTACTGGTTTTTAATATCCATGCTTGTTTGATATAAGCTAAAGCTGCTTCTACAAAAAAAGCATTCGGTGCTTGCTGGCCGGCACAATAAATATCGATTAAAGCGGCCAATAAATCTGCTGAAGCCTGTTCAGGCAATAAGACGATATCTTCATCCGTACTTAATAAGTAAGTGCTTTGTGGTGCTAGCTGATTCAAGACACAATGCTGCAATAGTGCATTGATAAAGTCTTTACCTTTAAAATCAGCATAGCGATAAATCAGACTCGCTCTTTCATAACGACTGCCTAATTTACCGAGTAAACGATACTGATTAACTCGAATATCAATCACGGCATCTTCTATAGGTGCACCTATATTTTTTTCTTGGATGCGTGTAACGAAGTCTTCTATGCTGACTTGTTGTTTTGCAAACTCTAACTCACCTAATACCCCTGACAACCAACGTCCTTGCGCTTGGAGTTTCTTTACTGAGAGATTTTCCCCTAATAAGCGCTGCTCTATCCAATCATGATAAATACTGTACCCTTCCATTCTATCGATAACAAAAGGCTCGCATTCTTCTATTTGTGCACCAACACCTTGAAAGCGTAGTGTTAATTGCTGGCGCATAAAATGGCGTTGCGGATGTTGATAAAACGCCAATAAATCTGCTAGTTCGATAACAGTATTTTTTTCGATCGTAAGCTCACCTTGCCACCAGTCTGTTGCTATTATCTCGGGCGCTTGCAAAGCCTTCGCGGTTTGGAGGTCGGCTGTAGAAAAACTCACTAATCCTAGGCTATTATTAAAATAACGATAACTAAACGATTGCAAAGGTTCGCGTATCGTTAAGTCATGCAGTTGATAACTATTTTGTAATACTTCCAGCAATTCGCTAATCACTACAGAGGGAAAGATCGTTTCATTATTGGCGATAGATTGACCAATATAGGTCATAATCAATTGTTGCCGCGTTGACAATAATATTTCTAAAAATTGATAGCGATCATCGGTACGGCGCGAACGATCACCTTTACGAAAATGCTGTTTTAATGACAACAAATCGAAGGTCGGACTTTGATCTATTTTTGGAAACTCACCCTCATTCATACCCAGCAAAGCGATCACTTTAAAAGGAATGGAGCGCATCGGTAACATAGAACAAAAGGTTAATTGTCCGCGTAAAAAACCTTGAGTGGATTTACTTTCAGAAACGCGATCTTCTAACCAGCTAGTAATAATCGGCAAAGTTAGAGTGTCGTTATGGACTTCGTCTAAATCAGCCGATAAAGCAGTTAATAATTCATGTAATTGTTGCTGTTCAATAGAAGCTGTTTGCCCTAGAAGTTGTTCGGCATAATAACTTAGTTGCCTTGACCAATCGATTAAAGTCTTAGGGTGTTTAAGTTCATTTTTAGCTTTAAATAATACGTTCATAAAGCTGCACAAGCCGCCTAAAGCTTGTGCCGAAGAACCTTCAATATCTAGGAATGGTAGAACATCGCAAACAAAATCTTCATCTGAGCCTACTGCGTAACCCATCAACAATCTATCTAAAGCCGCTTGCCAAGTATTTTCATTAAGTTCTGGCAAGCCTAATTCTTTTTTATGTTGAGCTGACTGCCCCCAGCGCACATGGGTTTCTTCTATCCAATATCTAATTAACTCTAAATCTGTTTCAGATAAGTCAAAGTTGCTATAAATAACAGGCTGTTCTAATAAATCCAAGACGCTTTGCCAACCCAAGCGGCTTTGACTCAAGGCCAAGAAACGAATAAAAGCATCTAAAGTATTATTACTTAAACGTAAACTACGGTCGGCAATGGCATGTTGTATATCGCTAAAGACCGCCGAAATAAAGGGCTCATAGACTTCAATATCGGCTGCCATCACTACAATATCGCGCAATTCCAAGCTAGCATCGTTTTCTAAGGCGACTAATAATTGATTTTTTAATACTTCAACTTCGCGCAATCGTGAATGACAGGCATGAACGCTAATCGAGTTATCGGCAACTAATGGTCTAATTTCCACCTGCTCATCCAATTGATTACTTAGAATGTCATTTTGCAGTTGTTGTAGTACAGTTGTTTGCCCATATTGATCGCTGGCTTCAAAACTTTCTGGTTCAAAATCAGGATTGATTTGCTCATGCAATAGTGACTGAAATTCTCGACCTTGCTGACCTAAAGCAGACAATAAGGGATGCCCCACAAAGGCTTCATCTTGCAAGCTTTGGCGCTTACTAACTAGATCATCCCAATAACTTTCACAAGGATTTAGTAAAAAGAAATGTACATCACAATGCTTAGCCAAGCTCTCTAAATAGCTCAAAAAAATCGGCGGCATGGTATTAATGCCGAACACCGAAATGCGTTCTGGTAACGCTGCACTTAAAGCACCAGACTGAATATTATTAAATTTAGCAATGGTCTCTAGCCATAAAGCACCACGATGTTTATCACCAGTTTGCTCACAGATCGCTAGCCATAAGACTCGCTGCCAACGTTCGGTAGCATTGTTATAAAGCAATTCACCTTTTTTCCAAAGATCGAGCATATCGGGACGCATCATTTGATATTGATCAAAAATTTGCGCCAATTTTTTAGCCAGTTGATAACGTTTTAAGTCTTGATTGTCGGAAGCTAAATAGTTTTTTATCGGCAAAAACTCCACACTGTCCAGTTGTCTCAATAACGCTTCAATGCGCCATAACATCAGGTTACGTTCAAAGGCGGCATCATTTAAGCGACTATCTACACGTTGTGCTAAAGAACTAAAAAACTTACTCGGAAATAAGAATTCATAATTAGCCCAAACCTTAAGCTGCCCTGCTAATTGTTGCGACAACCAACGCTCCATGCCCTGACTTTGAATTAAGAACACTTCTTTGGCAAAAGGTGAATTTAAGGGCATCGTTTTAATGACATGCGTCAAATGCCCGACTAAATTTTCGGTTTTATTGGAGCTATGAAGGATAAACATAGGTACGTTTAGATAAGTGGTGAATGGGGGCTGACTATTGTTAGCTAATTTTTAATCTATCACACAATATAAATAAAGGCATTATTAGCAAAGAATAAAGATTTTGATCAGGTCTTAAGCTTAAACAATTATGATTTTAAACTCAGCTATAAGCTAATCGCGTTATGTCCCCTATTATTTTGTAAGATAGACAACACCGAAGCCGCACTGTAGCAAGATGGAATCGAAGATCTACAACGCACCGATTTCATCGACTCAGTTTTACTTTATCGAGGCTACTGGCTTGACTGCCGAAAATTAAAGTTTTTGTAGCTTGGAGTGAAGCAACGCGAACCTCAACAAATCGAGTGTTGCGTTGGGGTTCGTTATCACTCCCCCCAACCTACGAGCTAACTCACTTAGCAACGGCCTCTGTTTTTTTAAGAACTCTCCTAGCTCATATAGCAACAGCTCCTGTGCCGGAAACGCAACCACGCGCTACGCTTGGGTTGTCTTATTCCGGCCTACGGCTGATTTAATTTTAGGAATATCCCCTGCTCAACTAGCAATGACCCCTGTTTTTTTAGAACTATAGGATGTGCTGGTTTATTTTTGCGTCTTAACTTAAGTTGATAACCTAAGACTTTTATTAATTCCCACACTTTTAATCTCATCCATTATCATAAATTAGATAACTAAAAAGTATTTTGCTGTTTGACTTGGTCTTCAAAATCAGTAATCCAACGCTCTAAGGTTAAAAAGGCATCATCCCAAGCTACCGGCTTGCTGATAAAATCATTCATACCATTCTCAAAACAACGCTCACGCTCTTGATCGAAGACATAACCAGTCATAGCAATTATAGGTAATTTGTCAAAACGAGGATCAGTTCGGATGCGTCTAGCAGTCTCAAAACCATCCATAACTGGCATCTGGCAATCCATGAGTACAGCATCATATTTGTTAAGTTCGAGTAGTGCCAATACCTCAGAACCATCACGTGCAATATCAACGTGCATGCCTTCATAAGCCATGATGTCAGGTATAAACTCCGATATAACAAGATTATCTTCTGCCACTAAGATTTTGGCATTTTTAAGCCCCGGATATTGATAGAGACGTAAAGGCTCAGTTTCGGGTAAAAGCACTGGAATTTCGAAATTAATAATAAAACTAAAACAACTGCCTACATCAACTTGACTTTCAACAATAATACTACCCCCCATAGCACGCACTAATTCTTCACAAATGGCTAAACCTAGGCCAGTACCACCGTAAAGACGAGTTGTCGAATTATCTGCTTGAATAAAGGCTTTAAATAACTGCGATTGTTGATCTAAGCTTAAACCAATGCCGGTATCAAGCACCGAAAAGCGTAAACGCGCGTGTTGCGCTTCATAATTTAATAATTCTACCTTTAAGGTAACACTGCCCTCGTGAGTAAATTTAATAGCATTGGTTAGCAAATTCAATAAAACCTGCTCTAAACGTAATGAATCGCCTTTCAATACAGCCGGAACCTCAGGATCTATATCAAAACTCAACAGCACTGGTTTATCTTTCAATAAAGGCGAGGCAACATCCGTCAAAAACGTTATGATCAGTGATAGCTCAAAATCATTATGTTCCAAAACCAACTTACCTGATTCGAGCTTGGAATAATTAAGAATATCATCCAATACACCCAGCAACCATTTAGCCGAACTATCAATTTTAGTCAGATAATTATGTTGCTGTTCGGTTAAATCGGTCTTCAGTGCCAAATAATTAATACTTATGATGGCATTAATCGGGGTACGAATCTCGTGGCTCATATTAGACAAGAAAATTCTTTTTACCTGTAGGTCGCTTTGAGCTTGCTCGGTCAGTAATTGCAGACTTTTTGTCCGTAGCTCAACCTCCTTAATAAGATTATCTTGCATTGTAGAGGCTTGAATCGCTAGCTTTTCTTCTAAAAACCGCTTACGCCCCATTTCTGCCAACACGTTAGGGACAATAAAATACATCCTGATAGCTGTTATCACCGAAAGCAAGCCTGTCAGTAACTTTAGCAAACCTTCTAACCAATAAAGCGGTATCCAAATGGTAATAATCGAAACTAAATGCGTAGTTCCGCAAGCAATAATAAAAGCCGATAACATAAGCAGCAGCCTATCGAAAGGAAAGTCTTTATGCTTACGAACATAGAAAAGAATAATAAAAGGTATGGAATAATAAGACAAAACAATCAGTACATCTGAAATGACATGCAGCCAAAGTAAGGCTGAATTCCAAATTAAACAATAACCATGAGGCATCAAGCTGGTAATATCAAAAAGAGCTGTGAATATTTGCATTTTATTAGGTTTGCTAATGATGGATTAAGAGAGCGTACAGACTATAAAACCAAGCACTAATAGCCAATATGGAGCCTAAATTAGGCACAATATCATGATTTTTTACAGATAAAAACCACACTTAATAGATAGATAGATAGATAGATAGATAGATAGATAGATAGATAGATAGATACTACATTTTATCCTGATTCTCTTTTTAATTCGCAACATTTAATAAAAAATATTCGAAAGAAAACTGCTAAGCGAATAGCAGTCTGTTTTGATACCCCCGCCCAGCCTCCCCCTTATCAAGCATAGGTATCTACACAATTAAAAAGCAATATCATTCCGGCAGTTCATGTGGCATGAATCGTCATAAACTGCGGAAATCATAGTGTAGGGACGACAGATTCGCCACGTTTAAACAAACGAAGGTACTGAGCGAATCTGTCGCCCCTTAACCATAGGTATCTACACAAGTTTCTTATCGGCGTGGAAACGATAAGAATCACCGTAGGGGCATATTGCATACGCCCAACATCGAAAGCAAATGTTATAGCGCTTATTTTATAAGGGCGTATGCAATACGCCCCTACGATCTTCACCGCAATGTTATCGTTCACGGGAATGCTAACAATTATTTGTGTAGATACCTATGAGACTGTGAAAGTATTATGATTTTAGCCTCCCCCTTTGTAGAAGGGGGATCGAGGGGGATTTATTGCGTGATATGTTACTGTTATTTCATGATTATTTTAAATAGACCCAATCTCCTCCGATTGCTGGGATTCCGCTGTCGCTACATCCCAGCATTAAGCTAGGGTTCTTCTAAGTGCAGACAATGGCATTCAAGAGTCTTCATTGTCGGGCATGAATGCCTGACCTACAACTGTCCCGTGTTAAGTGGGTAGCCCTTAAATGACGCTGCTTTTACTTGTGTAGATACCTATAACTAAAGAGGGGAAATAAAAAGAATACT
>TBL_comb47_HYPODRAFT_10000227_pt1 | contig 73462 bp, 66 predicted proteins | sample TroBogypolimnion_40_FD_10682 | JGI IMG/M metagenome (IMG submission 10682) | reverse complement strand
CTCTCCGTATTTATATACTCTTCCTTTAGCATCTACGTAGGGCATGTCGTTCATGTGTTTGATGATTTTAGGGACTAGGGTTTCGTATTCTTCCTTTGTGTATTGTTTGTTGAGGATGCAGTGTTGCCTATTTCTTAAACCTACACAACCGAAACAGTTAGAACAATTTTTTACAAAATAACAATATCGACAAATAAAGCTATTCCAAAGATTACCAGAGAAAGCAACATCAGACATGTTATCCCCCGCGTCAAAAAGATCATAACTATTTTCTATATTCATTCCTATGGCGTAACCATCGTAAACATTTTTTATATTAGTAACTCCATAAACCACAAAACGTAAATCTTCGGCTGGCCCTTCAACATCAAAACAGTCATTGCAAGCCTTAACATGACTCAAGTAATCTCCCACAGATTTTACTGTATGTCTTGAATTAGAAAATTTCCTTGGATGTTTTTTTAATAACTTTGAAAATTCTTCCTCTAACTCACCACTTCCCGTAAGCGTTTCTAATCTTAAATCATTTAATTTGATTAAAAATTCTTCTTGAGAGTACTGCTTATTTAAAATAAAGTATCTAGCATTTCTTAAACCCACACAACCAATACAATTCTGACAATTTCGACAATCATAACAATTTTTGCAATTTATACATTCTTCTGAGAGCATCAAGTTGTCGCTTTCATAACATCTTTCACAATCAATCAATTGAAAACAGTTTTCATTTTTACGAGAGCCAAGCATATCAAAACAATTTCTATTTTCAATGGAATGATAGAGATAGGCAGAATCTTCGTTTAAATCACTAGCAAAATTTAAATAACAATTTTTGGTTTGATAAGTAAAATTACAATAGTCACTTTTAACATCTTTTATGTTTACTAACGTCGGGGTAGGTACAGACAAAATAAGCCTATTTAGTTGCTTAAAAAAATTAATTGAAAAATTATAATTAACAGCAAATTCCACCGCATCCCAATCGTCTCCGTGCCAATGTTTCTGATCGTACACAGGGGTTTTAAATTCTGGTGAGTACATTGAAATTAGCATTTCTTCATGTCCTTTCCCATCACATTTTCTCCTATACAAGCTCCGCTCATTACGCCAAGCTAATTTTCTCTGCAATCTACATTCTACACAAAAAGTCGGTGGAGGAACTTTTATTTTTTCATAAAAATTAAGATCTTCAGATTCGATCATAAAATCTTTTTTACAGTTTTGACAGACCTGCCCTGAGCTTTCCGAATGTGTTTTAATTTCTGGACCCATAAAATTTTTTATATTATTTTTTTAGGTGATTTTTTACCTAAGGATTTTTCTAGTGCTTGCGTGATTTGATCTTTTTTTAGGAAAAGTTCGTTTTTGTAAATTGGTTTAATATTTAGATAAATAATTCCTTTTTTGATTTTAATATCTTCGGGACTTATTTGAAAATTTATTGCTTTTGAAATTGTCTCCCTAATTAAACTTTTTTTTAGTTCTTCTTTTAAAAGAATGTTCCCGAATTTTTCAAGTAAGTCTTTTATTTCAATCATCGATTCATTGGCATTATTAAATAAAGAAATGAGTTGTCTGAAATACCCGAAACAATTATTGGTTTTTGCGCTCCGTTTACTTTTATTGAAACACTGTCTGAATTTATAGACTGAAAACAATCAATAAAATATTTATAATTAAAACCCAACTGAACTTCTTCTCCTGAAAGAGTTGCTTCTAAATAGGTCTTATTTTCTCCAATATCATTATTGGCAGAAGATAATTCAAAAATTTTCTTTTTTGGATCAATTAAAAGATTCACTTGATTAAATTTGTCTGAAAAGATATTTGAAAGCTTTAGGGCGTTCAGTAAGTCCTCTTTTAACACCACCACTTCTGTTTTAACTTCTTTTGAAATTATTTGACGATAATCTGGAAAAACCCCATCAATCACTCGAGAAGTAAGATAAACGCCGTCGGTGGAAATCGAGATTTGGTTCTTATTAAAACAAATACTTAGGTTCCCATTAAAATCGCCATAAACCCTCAATATTTCTGGTATGTTTTTATATGGAATAAGAATTCCATCAATTTCCTCTTTTTCTTTTATTTTTATTTTTTTCTCCGCAAGACGAAATGAGTCTGTAGAAACAAAAAATAGGTTTCCATCATTAGAATAAATATATACACTTGAAATTTCTGGTTTTATATCTGAAGAAGACGAGCTATAATAAACTCCTTTTATTCCTTCTATAAATTTTTTAGCTTCAATTTCAAAATTTTTACCAGAAACAATTGGAATAGTTGGAAAATCTTCACAAGATTGTCCTTTTAGTCTAATTTGGCTTTTTTTTGTTTTAATTAATAAATTTCCGTTATTCTCTTCAATAAAAATACTTTCATTTTGGTGAATATTTGAAAAAATTTCACCCAAAACTTGTCCTAAAATAGCCACCACCCCTTCTTTTTGAACCTTGGCTGGTATTTCAACTTCAATTCCAAGACTTAGGTTTGTTGCTCTGAGTTTTAAGGTTTTACCTTTGGCAATTAATAAAATTGAATTTAAAACAGGTAAAGTTAAGTTCTTTCCAATAATTCTTTCTGTTTGGGAAATTGCTTCTTTTATTTTTTGAGTTTCACATTCTATCTTCATATGTTTATATATTATATATTTAATCTATTAATACTATTATATCTGTTAATAAGTGGATAAGGTGTTTTTATTTATTTAAATAAGGTTTTTTTATTAAAATTTTTTTAACTTTTATCTAATAAATTGAATTTAATAATTTGAAATATTTTTATTTTATTTTTTTAATAACATTTTTCCTTTAATATTCACTGTCCTTTTCACAACTTATCCACCTCTATTTAAATAAGATTCTTAGCTGTTCCAACTCTTGTAAAAGCTGAGGATCATTTTTTAAATCATTTTTTATTTTTAAATAAGAGTGAATTACGGTGGTGTGATCTTTTCCGCCAAGCTTTTGTCCGATAAGAGGATAAGAAACATTAAAATCTTCTCGCAATAAATACATTACAACTTGTCTAGCTTTCACAATTTCCTTTCTTCTTGTTTTTTCATAAATAGAGGATTCCTCTAAATTATAATAATCACTAATGGTTTTTACCACGTCTTTTATGGAAACATTCTTTTTGGGACGAATGTTGTTTTTTAGTAAGTTTTTAACATCTAGTGTTGAAAGAGGCCTATTTTTAAGGCGATATTGACACACGATGGTGTTTAGGCTTCCTTCTAGTTCGCGGATGTTTCCGTGAATATTAGAGGCAATATATTCTAATATATCTTGTTCTAATTCAATCCCCTGTTCTTTTAATTTAACCTTTAATATTGCCAACCTAGATTCATATTCTGGTTCTATGATGTCCACAATCATACCAGCAGCGAAACGTGATTTTAAGCGGTCAGCTAATTCTGGTATATAGTTTGGGTGTTTGTCGGAAGAAAAAATAATTTGTTTGTTGTTTTCGTAGAAGGTGTTAAAGGTGTGAAAAAGCTCTTCTTGAATTTTTTCCATTTTACCAATAAACTGAATATCGTCAATGATTAAGAGGTCGTATTTGCGATATTTTTCTTTAAAAGAGTTTGCTTTGTTGGTTTGAAGTGAGTTTATAAAATCTGTTGCAAACTTTTCTAGGGTTAAATAGTGTACTTTTTTGTTTGGATATTTTTCTTTGATTGAGTTTCCTACTGCCTGAATCAAATGAGTTTTTCCAAGCCCCGTTGATCCATAAACAAAAAAGGGATTATATTTTGTTCCAGGACTTTCTATTATTGCCTGGGAGGCGGCATAAGCAAGTTCATTAAAAGAACCCACGATAAAAGAATCAAAACGATAACGAGGATTAAGTTTGTCTTCAGGATTAATATAAAGGTCTTTTAGGGGAAGTTCTTGTTTTGCAAATTGTTCTGTGTTTGTTTTGGATAATTCTTGTTTTGGAGCCTCTGTTTTGGTGATGATATATTCTACCGCTCGCATGTTTTCATAGGTGTCGGCGATAGTTTTAGTGATTAGTTTGTGATATTTGTGCTTTAACCAATCACGAACAAATTCATTCGGCACTCCAACATAAACAACCCCAGCTTCCTCTTTTAAAATTGAAGTATTTTTAAACCAAGTGCTAAAGTTTGCTTTTGAAACCCCTGTTTCTATTTCTACCAAGCAATTTTTCCAAAGTTGTTTTGTATCCATGCAAAAAATTATACTATATTAATTACTAATCCAGATTAAAAACTCTTATTAACTATGTTGATAAACTGTTAATAATGTTATATACTACAACTATGTCTCAAACATATCAACCAAATAAAAGAAAAAGAGCCAAGTCTCATGGTTTTTTAGTTCGCTCTAAAACAAAAACAGGTAGAAAGGTTCTTTCAAGAAGAAGAAAAAAGGGGCGAGCCAAACTATCCGTCTAAAATGCTTCCCAAAAAAAATAGAGCTGACAAAAAGTTGGTAGAAAAGATATTTAAAGAAGGAAAATTTGTTGATTCCCCTTCTTTGGTTTTGAAGTTTATAAAAGAAAACGAAAATCTTTCCAAGGTTTCCTTTGTGGTGCCAAAAAAGGTTGAAAAAAAAGCAGTTAAAAGAAACTTTCTAAGAAGACAAGGATATTTAATTTTAGAAAAATATTTTAAAAAACTCCCCAAAGGAATTTCTGGGGTTTTTGTTTTTAAAAAAACTATTAATCTTTTAGAAACTGAAAATGAAATTAAAAAAATACTCATTAAAATTAATTAGTCTCTATCAGAGATATATTTCTCCCCTTAAAAAACCAAGCTGTGTTTTTTTTCCAACCTGTTCGGAATATACAAAAGAAGCGATAAACAAATATGGTTTTTTAAAAGGAGTTTGGTTGGGTTTTTTTAGAATTTTAAGATGTCATCCTTGGCAAAAAAACCATTTTGATCCATTAATATAAGGATATTTTTGAGTTTATTATTTTAGACAACAAAAGATAGTAGATTTTTTTAATTTTTTCATATAAGATTAGAGAATGTTGTCTCAACTTTGGAACATTGTTCTCTATAAGCCACTACTTAACATTTTAGCATTTTTTGTTTCAGTTATTCCAGGTGGAGATGTTGGAGTGGCGGTGATAATCTTAACCTTACTTGTTAAAACAGCCCTCTTTCCTCTTTCACAGCGCTCCATTTTAAACCAGGCAAAAATGAACCTGCTTAATCCTGAACTAAAAAAAATAAAAGAAAGCAAGGCAAATAAAGAAGAACAAGCGAAACAAACATTTGAACTTTATAAAAAATATAAAACCAATCCTTTTTCTGGATGCCTTTTGATTTTAATTCAGATTCCTATTATTTTTGCTCTTTATGGTGTCTTTTTACATGGTTTAAAATTTGATGGTAGTTATTTGTATTCCTTTATTCATACCCCCGCTACTATCAGTATGAACTTTTTGGGAATGTTTAATATTGGGAAGATTCATATCCTGGGATTGGCAATTTTAGCTGGGGTGTCTCAATTTTTCCAAGCTTATTATATGCCTAAACCAGCTCTTTCAGACGGAAAAGGTGGTTTTCAAGACAGTTTTGCTAAAAGTATGAATACTCAAATGAAGTATGTTTTTCCTTTTATTGTTGCCTTTATTGCTTACAATCTTTCAGGAGCAGTTGCATTATATTGGATTACGAGTAATATATTTGCGGTAGGTCAACAAATATATGCTAGAAAAAAGAAAAACTTATTGCTGTTAAATTAAGGTTATTTTATGGAAAAACAAGAAATACAAAATTTAATAAAAGATTTATTAGAAAAAGCAACAATCCCCGTAAAAGAAATCACTGTTGTTGAAAAAGAAGGAACACCAGGGGGAGGTTCTAAAACCACTTGGTTTAGTGTTGAGGTGAATCAACCTTATCACCTTATTGGGCGAGGAGGTGAGGCGCTTTTTGCTTTAAATCATTTGGTAAAAAAAATAATTGAAGCAAAAACAATAACAAAAAACGAAGATGATACAGCTAAAACAGAATCAAACAACAGAACAGCTATTTTAATTGATGTTAATGGTTTTCAAGAGAAAAGAATTGAAAATATTCATGCGATAGCTCACATGATGGCCGAACGTGCTAGATATTTCAAATCAAACATAGAAGTGGATCCAATGCCGGCTTTTGAACGCAGGATTGTACATGAATTTTTAGCAGAGGCGCAAGATCTAAAAACTGAATCCGAAGGAGTTGGCCCTTCTCGTAGAGTGGTTATAAAATACATTGGGTCTATTTAAGTTGTAGTTCCCAAAGATAAGAATCTTTTTTGTTTACAAAAAATAGATAGTTTTCTCCTTCATCTAAAGATAGTTTTATTCCGTCTATTTCCTCCCCTCCAACAAAAGCAGTTGGGTCTGCAAGCATTGTGGCATTTCCATTTTCAGTGTCTACCTTCCATATTTGATCAGAAAAAGAAACTTCTCCTTGATACCATGTGTCTGGATAGTTTGTACCATTTATATAATTTGGAACAGCGCAATATAAAACAACACTCGCTTTATCCCAAACACATTTTTCTGGCATAGTTTTAATTCCAATAGAAACTGAATCTTTAGTGTCAGTATTATAGATACGCAAAGATAGATTATTGTTGTTGTATAAGACTAATTTACCGCTTGGACTTGTTAAGGTGGTAAGTCCATTTATGTTGCTTAAAACTTTATTCATTTTCTTAGTACTAGGATCAATCGAAAACATGAACCCCGGAACACCATAAGAGGGCTTGGTGGTTAGGGTTATCATTCTCGCATTTGGCCACTGTGACAACCACTCATTAAAAGAAGAACTAAATATTTGATTTTTTTTATCACCATAAGATGAGGTAATTACTCCAACTGAGCTGTCTTCATTGTTAAATAAATAAAACATTGATAAATTATCCGGAGACAAACTAAGGTCTGTAATGTTTTCTGGTAAAAAGGAACCCTTTACTTCGTTTGAAGAAGAAGTGTCTTGTCCTAAAATCTCCTTTGGAACTGCACCAACAAAACTTTCTATTGTACTTTCATCTGGCTGTAAATATCTCATGACAACAGAATTTCCATTGTCTCCAAAATATGCATCGTGTACCTGTGGAACCATCGTGGTAGTAAAATTTCGTTCATCTATTTTGTCGGCGAAAGTTTGGTAAATATTTCCTGTTCCCCTGTCTACATATCTTAGGGCTGGTGCAAATTCTGTAGCGGGAGCTGTAGGTATTGGGGTTTTTGTCGTAGTTGTTTTTTTTGTATTAGTTGGTGTTGTGGGAGTAGGGCTATTTATTTCTGGTGTGGTGACAGCCGGGGTTTCTGTTGGTGGGGTTGGGACAGATTCTACAGCAACATCTTTAAATCTTTCTTTCATAAAAACTGTATAACCAGCTACAGGCATACTCGAGACCTTAGTAAGTAATTGTTTTTGGGTTCCAGTTGTCGCTGGAGGAGTATAACCAGAAACATCTACAGGAGGAGTTTCACTTGGAGTTGTGGTGCCACTTTTTCCAAATGGAAACAAAGTAGACAAAAAATTTGTTCCACCTGTTCCCCCACCAGTGGTGTTTGTTGGTTTATAAACAGAAAAGAAAACAAAACCAATAATTACTATTATCACCAGAACTACTCCTATTAAAATTAAACTTTTTTTTGTCATAAATTAATTATCTTGGGCAATGCATTGATCATATAAACTCTTTCTTAGCCCTCCTTCTTTTAATGCAAAACCATTTGAGGTCTGGCAACTGCCAGTTGCCCATTTATAATAAGTTTGCAGAACATCTTTATTGCATGAACTGTAATAGTTAGACATAAGGTCTATTGAATAAAGCAGGTCTGCATTGTTTGTATTATTAAGTATTTCTTTTATCCCAACAGGTCCAAGTCCTGAAACATTAAGTTTTGTTGTATAGGCGGGACTTTTGTTTGCTGGGAAAAAAGTGATACCAAACATTCCAAGAGAATGAGAAAATCTCCAATCTAAACCTAAATCATCTTTTGTTAAATTTGTTGCAGTATGAATTTGGTTTGAAGTGTGATCATCATTAAAGAAGGTTCTGTCTGTTATCAAGCTGTTGTTTGATGTGAAGGAGGTTCCACTAAATTTCTTTCCAGATCCAACAAAATCTCTTCTAGATACAATACCTGCACTTGGTGCGTCTTCGTCATGTCCAACAAGGCCTGGTATTCCACCAGACTCTCTTTGGATTGTTGCCTGCAACAAACAAGGAGGAAATTTGTTTCCAACTGTAGTTTTTATTTGGGCATAATAACCCGTTCTTTTAAATTTTGTATCAGTTGTTTGTGTTTGAGATAATCTATATTCTTCTCCTGAACCAACTGTTATTTCTGCAGTAGGAAGAGTGTTAAGACAAACCTTTAACAAATCTGGATTTATTGTGTTTAAAATAAGATAAGCACCAAGAGCAAGCAAAAGACCCAAAAGTGCATTTCTGATTGATTCTTTTCCAGCTTCTTTTGAAGAAATGAGTTCGCTGGTCATATATTCTATCCCTCCCATCACTATCATTATGACTGCCAAAACACCACAAACCCCAAGAAAGAGCTTAATAAGGAGATTTAAGTAATCACCAAAAGGGCAAGCGTTTTTTGTTGGATCAGTGTCAATAGTTTTTTCAAACCCAGGTAATGGTTGTAAAAAAGTATAGGTTGTATCTGTGTTTACACCATTAGGTGTTGTGAAGGTTGCGGTAATCGGGGTAAGGTTTGTGCAAGTTGTTGTACTTGCCGCTGGTGTTGTTTCTGCAAAAGAGGCAGCTAATTTAGGTATTCCTACAACAACAACAGCAACCGAATAAGTAGTACTTGGCTCTAAAATTGGTCCAGTAAGAAATTGTGCATAATTATCTTTTACTGATAGGGTTTCGGTTTTAGTTGAAGTGGTTCCTTGTTTAAGATAAGCATAAATTTGGGTGTCGTTTGGGACATTTGATGTGGTTATTTTGAATCCCCAAGACCATTTATTTGTCTGTCCATTTAAATCACATCCAACTCGTTCTAGGGTGATTGTTTGGTCTATCGCGAGTACCCTATTTGGTGTAGAAAAATAAATTGTCGTTATTAATACCAAAAAAACAGAAAAAAGAGTTAGATATTTAAAAATATTTGTTTTTGTTTTAAAAATTAACATTAATTTCTTTACTCATACTCTGAAAAAGAGTTTTGGGGTTATTGATAATGAGTTTTATATCAGCAGCACCAGAGGTATTGTTTTCTGGCTTTAGTGGAAATACGTTGTTTGGATTAGGAATTAATGGTTTCTCTCCATTTAACAACCAATCAAAGGTAAGGGTTCCAGAATTTAAGTCTTTACCAGAAAAAAAGTAAGGTTCCGCCACGATTACATCTCCGTTTTTGTTTATGACAAAACCATCACTAAGGGCATTTTCCCATCTAGTGCCTATATTTTGATCTCTTTTATAAAAAATAATTTTTGGAGTACCTGGAGTGATTGTTATTTTATTAAAACCTATATTGTTTCCAAAAAGATCTGAGGCCGTTGTCTCTATTTGATTGCTGTCTTCTAGATAGCTGTTTTTGTAAACAAAATAATTTTTTTCATAACCAGAAGAATCCGGCTGGCTCTTGTCGTCAAGTTTCCATTTATAATTAAAACCAGCTAAATTTTGAGTGTTAGGAAAAGCTACCACCTTTATCATTCCTTCAGCTGGGGCAAGTGCCTTTCCTTTATAAAAAGGTGGTACATAAGTATCATATGCTTCCCAAAGTAGATCTAAGTTTGAAGGAGAAATTGTTATTTTTTTGTCTATTATAGAACCACTAAGAGTCTCTATTTTTACCTCTAGATTTGTTTGAAAATCAGAAGTACCAACGGTAAAAGAAAAACTTTTTTTCCCAACACCCTCAAGGACAGTATCACCATTCAATATCCAAGAAATTCTAGCGGAGTTTAAATCAGTGGTGTATGTTGATACCAAGGCAGTGACCTGCTCGTTTGCTTTTGGATATTCTGGACTGATATTAAGTACAATATCTCCATTTTGTACTTGGGCGCTTGTTTTAAAAGCAAAAAAGGCACACATTAGGATGAAAGATATAATTAAACTTCTTTTTAACATATGTATATTATAGCACTTTTATTTTTCTATTTCAGTATTTGCAATATCGTCCTTTTCTTTTTTGATTGATAATATTTGAGAAGGGTCAGAAGTAATTATTTGGTCTTCAGTATAGGAAGAGATAATCTTAATGGCGACGTGTTTTAATCCGGCGAAGAAGATTCCTTCCCCTACCCCAGACTCTAGAAGCAAGTATTTTTCTTCATCTGTGAGATTAAAGGTTTTTTGTAAAATATCTATAGTAGTTGGGGATTGTTTTAAGAGTAATTGAATTGAAGAGTTGGTAATAATAGGCACTCCATATGGAGATTTCATGAAATCAGCGGCATCTTGAGTGATAGTGGAAAGACCCAAATAGTATTTTCTTCCTCTTTTGGCCATAGAATATAGAAAAGAAGCAGTGTCCTCAGACTTCATCATCCACCAAGCTTCGTCAACTACAAGTAGACGTTTTTTTAGGTTTTTTCGTACCGCAGTCCAAATATAATGCATTACGATATACATTGCGATTGGTTTCAATTCATCTTCCATGTCTCGAACTGAAAATACGATGAATTTTTTATTGATGTCTACATTGGAAGGTTTGTTAAGGAACGTAGACCAAGAACCCTTAGTATATTTTACCAACCTTTGCATTACTGAATCACTTCCATCCATTCCTGCTAAAATCATTTCGAAATCTGACAAGAGGGGTGGTTCGATATTTGAAAAATCTGATTCAGGAGTAATGTCTTTCATGGCATATGTTTCAGAAATTGCTCGATCAACCAGAGAATCTTCTTCTGGAGAGAGTCCTCCTAACATCAATCTAAAAAGCCCCACTAAGTTGATGATGTTTGAACGGAGAACATCTTCTGCTGTTTCATCTTCGCGTGGAATTGGTAAATCAAAAGGATTGATGTGGTGGTCTGAAGAAAGAGAGATATTAAAATATCGTCCTCCAACCACTTCTGTTAGAAATTCGTATTCCCTTTCTGGGTCTATTACAATAACATCAACATCAAACATTAAAGACCTTAAAATTTCCAATTTTGTAGCATAAGATTTTCCAGAACCAGACTTAGCGAAGGTGACAGAGTTGTAATTTTCCAAAGAAAATCTATCAAAGATAACCAAACTGGAGTTGTGACGATTTACTCCATAAAGAATTCCTTTAGTAGAAGTGAGATCAAAAGAAACGAATGGAAAAATACTCGAGAGTGGTTCAGAATTTAGTTTTTGATGAATATTTAAAAGGTCTGTACCTGTTGGAATGACACTCTTAAACCCTTCAATTTGTTGGAAAAGTGCTGGTTTGATATAAATTAATTTTGACTCAAGGATTGATTTTATCTCGCTTTCTATTTTATATAACTCAAGTTCATTTTCTGCATAAATCGTGATATAAATTCCCACGTCAAACATTTTTTCTTGAGCTTGAATTAAATTATTACGCAAACTTTCCAAATCTTCATGTGCGGTGTCGAGCATTGGGTCGCGCACCATCCCCTTTGATTCTCGGACACTAATCTGACTTTGTACTTCTGCCACCTTTTTTTGAAATTGTCGGAGAGCGAGCGAAGTGTCTATTGGATGAATAAAAATTGAAACATCAAAGATTTTATCTAAGTTTATAATTGGAGAAAACCAGTTGTCTGATAAAAATCTTGGATAGGAAATAATAAAGAAAGTTCTGGCGATTTTATCTCCCAAATTGATTGATTTTGGTTCTACTTTTAAAGCAGAAGGCGCGATAATATCTTCTAATTCAAGTTTAGCAGAATCATATATTTCTTCTGGAAGTACCGCTAAAACAGACGCATTGGTTGTGTTTTGAGGCCCCTTTGGCTCTGCTGTTTTCTTTTTAAATAATGAATCAAATATGGACATACTATTTTTGTTCAAGTTCTATTTTACCTTCTAATTCTCCTGGATTAAATACTTTATAAAATACTTCTACCACTTCTTCGGTTCCCAACTCTACCGCCTTAATTCCACAACGAGCAAGGCCTTGTTCTATCACACTTACTCTTTGTTCTAATTGAGACCTTTTTTCTTCGAAATCTAATTCCTTCTCGGCCTTCAGAGCTTCTTTATTCTTTTTTGAAAATAATCCTTTTAAAATACCAGTGTCAGCCTTGAGGGTTATTTGGGTATATGGTACTACAATAAAAAAACTTTTGGTCATTATGTTTGTGGATTCCGTGAAATTTTTTATAAAACCGATATATTCCCTAGTTTGCATCTTAAGCAATGGCTCATTTTGTACTTTAATTCTATTTTCTAACAACAAAAGATATGGTCGAATATCAAGCTTCCTTGACTGAACGGAAATTTGAACCGGAAAGTCGAGGGTGTTTAAGAAGTTTTGGAATTGCATTATTGTGGCTCTTTGTTCTTCGGCTGATTTAAGAGACAAATTTACTGAATTAGCTAGGATAAGACTTCTAAGACCACCGTCTTTTAACAAGACGACTCCATCGCGGATCTCTTTTATTGGGACAAACTCTTGAGTTGCTTTTGCTTTTAAGGCCATAATTTTTTAATCTTCTTTCTTCAAATCGAGCACATCTAAGCTCCACGCTAAATCTTTTAATTTGCTTCCGGTTAATTTAATATTATTTTGGTTCATCGTAAGCTCCTTATTTTTGCTTGCAAGAAGCTCTTCTTTTTTAAACTTTTTATTTTTACGTCTTTTCCAAATATATAATTTATCTTGCATTAAATATTTAAGACCAGATTCTAGCATATTTACCAAAGGTTTGTTGTTTGGGCGGTAGAAAGTAAGAGCCAGAGTGATGCCTGCTATTAGGAGAATTGGGATGGCCCCAAGTAAAAAACCAAGCAATTTAAAAAGCACGAAACACAACCCTGCTCCACCAGCTAAATACACGAATTGGCTAAAGGTGAATGGACCAAATATTTTGTCTTCTATGTCTAAAAATTGTGGGACCTTAAACTGCATAATGAATAAATTTTAAATTTATAAACCTTGTGAGCCTGTTATTCGTTTGGGTCTACTCGGTAAGGGTCAGTTTTTGAAATTTTTATTGCATTGTCTGTTGTGGTTGGGATTACTTCTCCATTCTTTCCTGTTTTTGAAAGATTATCTAAGGAATATTGTGTTTTAGTCGTTGGCATCTGAAAAGAACCGGAAAGTTTTTGAGAAGAAATTGATTGAATTGGTTGTGGAGTTGGTGCTTGACCCCCTGCTTGTCCTGAAGTAGTCGAAGGGGCCTCCTCTTTTTTAAAGGGGGAAAGATTAGATGGAGGCATTTCTGAAATTGTTGGAGTTGCTGGGATTGTTTTTATAGGGATTGAAGTATTTGAGGCTGGAGCCGAAGTAGAAGGCATCTTCATATTGGCAAAATCCTGATTTGTGTTTTGTGTTGGTATTTTAACTCCAGCTTCTTCTTTTTTCACAAAGATTTCTTTTCTTTCACTGTTTTTAATGAGTTCGTCTTTTATTTTTTTGAAAACCATTTCATTCATTTCTTGCACCAACAAATCAACTTGAGATCTTGGTAATTTTAGTCTTTCTTCAATCTCTTTTGGATAATCTACCGGATTTAAAAGTCCACAGAGAAGAAGCTCTGTTTCAAGTTCCAAATCCTCTAGTTGTTCATAACTATATCCCTTTTTTTCTCGCATTCCTAAAATCACAGCCCTCCAATCCACTGAGTTTATCGCCTTAAGTGTTTCTTCTGGTAAAGATTCTTTCGCGCGGTCTATTTTTATTTGTAGCATGTCTAATGGTTCGTTGTTGTCCATATAATTATTATACACTAAATGGTAAATTTACTTTTTAAGTCATCTAATTTTGAAGGATTAAAGGATTCATTTGGGTTTGGAAGCTCATCTTTTTTTTCATTTTCCACTCTTTCAATAAAAGCAGTATAATCACCACCCGATAAAATGAAATTCAAATTTTGTTGCCAGTGAATATTTCTGATCTTTAAGGTTTTTTTAATATTTTCGTTTAATTTGTTCATCATTGGGGTAAATATTTTTTCTTCCACCTCTTTTGCAATTTTCTCTGCCTCGTCTTTTTTTATATTAGTATTTTCTTGTAAATTTAATGAAATGAAATATCGATATTCATTATTAACTAATATTAATTTTACTTCTTCTTTTAATACCTCTATTTCATCTTCTAATAAATTGTGGTTTTTTCCTATTTCTTCTATTGTCTTTTCCCAATTGAGACTATTGATTACTTCTTGTTTTTCTTTAGGCAGTAAAGCCATTTCCCCTTTTGTTTTTTCTGAAAACTTATTTTTTTCCTCTAATTGTTCATTTTCAGTTTTTTTATATATTTCTTTTAATTTTTCGATTATTTTAGGAGAAATAACTATTTTTATTTTTTCTACTATGTTGTTTATTGTTTGATTTTCAATCCCCAATCTACTTTTTAGTTCATTTGGATATTCATCAGGGTTAGTTAAGCCAAGCATCAATAAAGTAGTTTCCATCTGTAAAATTCCAATTTTTTCATCATCAAAATTAAAGTTTTTTCCTACTTCTGATATTTGCTCATCTATTTTAGGATCAACAAAAACCTTTTTTACTTCTTCTGGTAAAATTTCTAACTGTTTTTTTATTATTTTTTCTGTTTCTGGATCCATTTTAATTTATTAACAAACAAATAATCTATTAAGGTGTGTGTGGTGCTCCTCCACCTCCTCCTCCACCTCCTCCTCCACCACCTCCACCAGGTGGTGTTCCTGCGGCAAGCGCGATTGCTGCATCTTTTAACTTCTTCTCCTTATTTTTTCCGGCTTCTCTTATTTTTGTCGCCGCTATTTTTTTTGAGGCCTTAGGTATACCTCTTTCAACTGTTTCAGCACGCTTTAATGTTCTTTTTCTGTTTATGTCTTTTATTCTTTGCTCAATTACATCATCTTTCTTTTTGTCTCCTGTATATACCAAACCTCTCTTATATCTTTCTAACTCGCCCATCTCTAGACTACTTGCAAATTTTTCTTGTCTTTCCACATAATCTTTTCTAGACTTATTAAATCCACCCTTATTTACATTTTTTCCTACCTTGAGTCCTGTTGATCCTAAATCTTTGCCCATTACTTTTATGCCTCGTGCATCAAAACTACCTTCTCCCACTTTTCTTGTTCCTTTCAACATCGCACCTCCAAATTTACTTTTTGCGGCCCAATCTTTAAATCCTTGTTTTTCTGATAGATTTGCTGCTGCACGTCCTAGTGTTTGTCTGCCAAGCATAGCTGCTCCACCTGTTGCTACTCCAACCGCTGCTCCTCCAATTAATGCACCGGCCTTATTCATTGCCTTTCCCATTTCGCCAGCGTATTTTATGGCTATTTCTTTTGCTTTCATTAGAAGAATAAAAAGGATAAAGAAAGGGATTAATGTTTTCATGAATTTATCTGAGCTGTTTTCATATTGAATAAGCTTCAAGAAATTTCCAAACATTACTATGATATATAAAAAGAATATAAATATTGGTGCCAAGAAAGCATTTTCAAAAAGATTTTTCCACCATTCTTTATGTCCTAGACCTGGGATATCAAAAGGTAGAGTGTAAGACGCAAAGGCGATAGGTGCAAAGATCATAGAAATCCACAAAGAAACGACTCTTCCTACAAAAAGCAAGGAAACTGATAAAAATATATATATCATATACCCTAGCATTATTATTGATACGAACAAAACAGCTAAAAATGTTCCAAGATTGTTAGGGATATCACTAATAATTCCTTGAGGGTCAAATTTATCAACTAATCCTACCGAGATTGATTTTTGTCCACCAGAGCCGGCAGGCAAAGTGTTGCCATTTGAATCTTTAGAAACGATGTTGTTGTAAAAAACTTTTGCCAGAATGTTTGATCCATCTATTATCACTTGAGTGAAAAACAAACTAAAATTAATGAGCAGGGCGACTATGATAATAGTGCCTATAATTTTTTTGTTGTTGGTGACATTCAAACTCAAGATTGTTTTGATAGCGATATAAAGAAGAGCAATAATAAAGAAAATATTAGCGACGTCTCTTATTGCTCCCCACCCTTTTTTAATAAAATCACTAGTATAAGAATTGCTGTTTGTAGAATAATAAATAAAGAAGTCAAGAATTTTAGCTGCTAATGAAGCAAGCCAAGATAATGGTGTCCAGATAACATAATATAAAAGGGATGCCATGCAATTGGTGAACCACGTTGTTGCATCAAGAGCCTCACACCCGATATCTCCATCTCCTTTTACTTGGTCGTTTGGATTAGTGGAGCCACCACCAGTTCCATTAGAGTTTGAATCCACGGCTGTTGTAAAAGGTTCTTTTGCTGTTTGAGTGTTGTAGTTTTCTTTAACAGAATCTGTAAAGATTGTGGCGGTAAGAAGATAGTCTGTCTTTGCAGTTAAGTTGGTTAAGTGTATTGGAATAGTTTGTTTGTCTTTAAGAATTTCAAAAGGCAGTTTATAAATACCAGCAGGTTTATTGTTTGTAACATCCTGGACATTAACAATCATTAAATATTGGGGAGAACCTCCACTTGTGCTAGGGGGAACATATGAGTATGAATTATACATATCTCCATGTACGGTGGATTTGGTATACATAACCACTGCGCTAAAATCAGCATAAGTGTCTTTTATTGTTCCAACACCCTGGTTTAATATTATTTGGTTATATACTACGGCAGCACTTACGGACGTTTTGTTAATGCCTAGAGTTAAATGTTTATCATTTATTTTCAAATTCGGACTAATTGGCAACAAGAAAATAGCCAATGCCAGTATTGGGATAAGCACTTTTTTTATTATTTTGTATTTTCTAACTTTATCCACTTTTCTAAGGCACTAGGCCCTAGGCTTTAGGTACTAACTTTTATAAAAGCTAATACCTAACACCTAATGTCTATTTTTTTGTGAAGTAGTATTCATATTCATAGATACTTCGCAAGATTGTCGTCGTACTCTCAATATTTACAATTTTTGAATTGTAGTATTCATATACAGTAAGCACGTTGCCGTTTAGTTTTAATTGATAAGCAGCAATATCTGGAACACTAACACGAATTTCTTTACCACTTGCACTGACGTAACCGAATTCTCTCGCAAGTTTATCTGCTAAATTCCAAGCGAAAGAAAGCAAATTTGTTCCTTCAGTATAGCCATACATTTTTGCAATGTCGGTATTTTTAACTATTTGTCTGACAAAAACATGCTCTATTCCCTCGTGGTAGCGGACTATTGCATCATCTGGTGGGGTGGCTGTATCGCCCAAATGAAGTTCTCCCGTGTTGTTTGTGTTGTTATTTGTGTTTCCTCCAAGATTATTATTTCCAAAAGAATCACAAGTCGGTGGATTCATAGCACCGTTTAGACAATTTCCTCCACTTCCTGTGGTACATAAAGTTGGGTTTACCGCACCGTTTGAGCAACCAGTACCAGTAATTGTACAAGTCGGTGGATTTGTTGCACCATTTAGACAATATCCTCCAGGACCTACAGTACAAGTCGGTGGGTTTGTTGCACCATTTGGACAACCAGTCGAAGAACCACCCTCAGCACAATAAGCATTCTTTGCTGAATCAAGCGTTGGGTTTGCAGTTACACTACAAATCCATGTCCATCCTGATTTTGCATCTCCAGTATTATTTATACTTGTGCCAGCTGAACAACTCCAATGTGTTGGTGCACAAATTCCTACTGTCGGAAGAGAACTTGATGAAACTTTTATAGCTACCCATGAACCACAATTATTATTTTCAATTGATTCTTTTATTAAACCAAAATCTGCTAATGATTTTTTGTCTGCGCAAGCACGAGCATAATATGTTCCCAAAGAAGTAAAGGTGTATGAAGTTGTTACGTTTGTTGTTACTCCTGAACCAAGGGTTGGAGTTAAAACAGGTGGCAGATTTATAAGAGTGGGATCTGGTGGAGTCGCTGTCGGAGGAGTGTTGTTTGTGTTTACTGCTGCGATGACCTTTTTTGGACTTAAAATATTTTTCAAAAATGAGGTGATGTTGTTTTGGGTGTTGGTGGTTGGAACACTATTTACGGTTCCATTTCCAGTTGTTCCCCCTGGTGTTCCGTTTCCTCTATAAATGGTTGATATTTGGAAGAAGCTATAGAAACTTTTATTTGTTGAACCACCTCCTCGGTTTATTATTTTTGCTGATAGGATTGTTGAAGTATTTATAACTGCATTGTTTGGAGTTACGTTTCCGGCTTTGAGGTCCGGAAGGCCATTGGTTGTTGGAACGGTTCCATCACCTCCAGTTCCATTACAATTTGTGTCGTCAGTATTAAGACACGGATTTATATATGGAGTACCAGAGCTATTAGATCCATCATCATTATTACTACCACTTGAATCTTTTGTCGTAAATACTAAGATTGTTCCATAAGTAGTTCTAGTACTCGAAAGAGGTTCTATCACGGCCCTAAATTGATATTTAGTGCTTGGCGAAAGACCTGTCAATGGGAAAGTCATATCGTCACTCGTGCTGGAATTTCTTTTTGTTTTTCCTATTGGATCACTCCAATTATAAGCAGGATTTGTTGTTGTGTTGTTGTTGTTTTGTTCTCCTGTTCCATCTTTTTTATACTCAAACCAAGTTTCTGCCGGAATAGCTGCATTGTAGTGTCCATTTAAATCAACTGAAGTTTTGTTTATCACTAAAGCATCTTTTGTTTCAACAGACACACCTTCTGTTGCTGTGGTAAAAGATTTTACTCCTCCAGTAGAAGATATTTCGTCATTGTTTGAACCAATCATACAGTAATAATAAGTTGTATCGGGCGCGAGGTCAGAAACTGTCGCGTGCACTTCTATCTGAGTACTACCCCAAATCGGAACTTCATTAGTTGCTTTCATTTTTGATCCGAAGATATCGTTACAAAACAAAGGTGGTGCATATTCTAATGCAGAATAACGAAAATAGGCATTTGCTGAGCCGGGTGCTCCTTGAGTTCCTGGGCTCATTGAACCCCAAAGTGTTACACTTGTGGCTGTTATGTTTGTCGCGTCTTCGGTTAAAACGTTGGAAATATCACCATAAGTAGTTTTATAAATTAAAATAGAAAATAATAAAATAAGAATACCAAAAAAACTAAAAAGAGCTAAATATTTGTAAGGATTTTTTATTGAATTTATTTTGTTTTTTATTTTCATAATTATTTTTCTAAATTTTTACCAAACACCAATGAAGGTTTCAAAAATTCCACCTACGGTATGTCCCCAATCTCTAGGTGGGAACATGTCATGAAGACAGAGTGGGCTATGAATCAACCATTGTTGAGCAGGAGTTTTGTTTGTACTTTGTCCTCTATCGTCAAGGGCATCACTACATAGTTCTTTAGAGTCTTCAAAATCTACATTATTCAAAAATCCCGGATGACTGGTTGCTATATCCCAATTGCCTCGCATTTTATTTTGATAACCACTTCCGAATGGGTCTGGAAGAATGTCTCCATCTTTAAATTTATTGTAATCGTAAAGAATAGGAGCTGGATAAGTCATTCTCTTTTCATCGAGAAGATACCAATTTTCAATTCTAGGACCATTTGGGCTTCCAGGTTCCAAATCTTTTTCACAACCATTTGGCCCCTTCAAAAGATTTTTATAAATGTAATCTTTTTCGTCGATTATTTGCTTAGTTGTATTATCTACCACTGCGATATCATCACCAGATACCATTTCAGCAGAGATTCTACTAAAGGCTGGTGTCCATTGACTGATACCATTTTCATATTCATCCTGACTTATTTTGGCTGGGAGACTGCCCGATAGACCAGCAAGTGCACAACTCTGATTGTCTGCGCTTGGGTCTTTTTGACAGTTCAAGGTGTCAATTTCTTTTTTTATTGCGGTTAATCGGATTATGATGTTTTTCATAGAGATAATTCTGTCTTCGTTGTCTTTAGCCATTTGAACATATCCTTTTATTTGATTAAATTTCATAGCTGCTTCTTTTGTTACTGAAGGGAGTTCTGATGGTGGAAAGACATCATAAATTATTTCGATATAGCGTGTTAATAGAGTATTAAGAGCACCACTAAAAGAACCAAAATTGTGTAGGGCAGCAGTTCTTTCTGGTTCCAAATCACATCCTGCTGCCGTACAAGTGCGCACTCTTTGGCCTGTAAAATATTCAAAATAATTAGCATAATAATCTCTGATTTTTTCTTCATCGCTTGTTCCCCAAACCAAATCAACTACCCAACCAACAATATAACCTACGACAGCACCAACAATTGTTCCGACGATGTTACCTATAACTGGCACGATAGTACCGACGGTTCCTCCAACTGCCATACCCACTGCTGCCGCAGCCAAGGAAAGGGTTGATTTAACAATACCTTTGATTTCGTCGCTTTCCATGTTTTGAATACTATTTTCGTCTAATGGAACCACTTTACTTAATCCTGCATTGAAAGCAGTTCGGGAATCATCCTCAAATCCTGGATGTGGCCCTGGAATACAGTAGTCGAGTTGATAAATAATGGGAATGATACCGGAATTGCCAGTAAAAGAATTTGAAGCGACAGAAGGGTCTGACGATTGAATATTTACATCTTGTTCAGCTAATTTATCTATGAAAATTCTTTGTTCATCTATCAGTGCTTGGTTTAAGTCAGTGCGGATATCAAAATCAGGATGAGTGCTTAAAAAAGAACTTTGCGCGATTTGGAATTCTGAGAAATCTTTGTCTGTTTGAGAAGACCCGGAATTTATCATAGCGTCTGGGTCTCCGACAAACTGCCCTTCCAGACCATTTGTAAATTCATAACTTGAAGAGGAATCAGCAAAACCGTTGGTTTGAATATTGGAAGTGAAACTGTTTAAAAGAGCATCCATTATGGCAGCGATTGCATCATTTAAATCTTGAGCGTTAAGTAAAGCATCACTTTGATAATTCATTGTTTTGGTAGCGGCATCGGCTACCATTTTGCCTGGGGTTACTAATTCCCATTTTTTACAAAGTCTTGGTTCTCCATTTGGATACGCAGTGCTACTGCTTCCACTTAAAGCAGCATCGTTTTCTTCTTTTGTTACCCCTTCTGGATCAGAACAACGTACGTCTCCCAAATATCCACCGGATTGTTGTAGAGAACTTTCAGTCAATCCAACCTTTTTTGCAATTCTTTTGCCTAATTCATCCGCTGCCATCAAAGAAAAACCTAGAGGATTGTTTGCTGCATTCTGAGTCATGGCGTCCCAAGCTGCCCATCCACCACTTGAAAAATCTCCCTGAAAATCGTTGCCAGTGTATTGTCCTTGGCTAGTATCACTAATCATCTTGTCTAAAGAATACTGTGCGTTATTGGCAAATTTCTGTTTAAAAGAATCAGCTTCATTTTGCATAAATTGTTTTGCAAAAGGAAACTTTGTCGGGTCATTTATTTCTTGTCCAAATAACAATATTTCTTCTTTTCCTAAGTCAGCAAAATACTGACCAGGGTCTTGAATAAATTTTGGTGATCCATTCATTCCCCCATTTATCCACTCCACCGTACTTAAGGTGAGTTTTTGTAAAAGCATTTTAACAATCAATCTTCCAATACTTTTTAAACAAGTATCATTAGAATTTAAAGAACTCACCTTACTTTCTGTTGCCTTACTAGTTTTTTCTGTATTTTTTATAGATTTAGTAACATCATCAGGTAAAGATACGGGTATATTTTCAGATTTTGCTATCTTGCTAGCGACTTTATTTGTAAGACTACCTACCGCATCTACCGCTTCATCTTCAAAAGTTGCCTCACTTGGTGTTGTTGGAGCCAATCCATCGGTACTTACTGATCCAGAAAATAAACCCTTTACAGCGTTTACAAGTTGGCTTTGACACAAGGGCAATTTAGTAATAGCTCCCGCTACCCCACTAATATAACTACTAACTCCTTGGGCTTTTGCTGTTTGAACAAAACGCAAATAAGGTATAGCAAAAATTAAACTTATCATGATGCACGAGCAGATTATTTTTTGAAAGTATTTATTTTTCATTTTTCTTTTGTGTCTACATTATATCACTACTCTAGTGCTTTTGTCTCTAAATCTTTGGCTGAATTTATGAATTCATCACTGTAATTTTGATATTGAGAAATACCTGACAATCCAACAATAGGATCTGTCGAAATTTTTGCCATATTTCCTACGCTGACGCTAAGGTCATTTCCGAAGTTTGCAAATTTTAAATGATCTTCAGATAAATCTTTAGGAACAGAAATTTTTATCAATTTACTTGAAAAATCCCTGTAATATTGAGAAATATTAAGTAATTTACTTGAAAAATCTTGGCTTGTTTTTCCGTCTGTAGTGAGCTCAGTATTTACAATATTTAGCTCATCTCCCATGCCCGTCGAACGATAATTGTCAAATAATTTTTTAACTTCCGAATAATATTTTTTAGGGTCTCCTGCTCCGTCGTTTGAATTATCTATTTTTAGATCACTTTCAGAATATTGGTCGACAACTGTTGGGTCTACGATTTTTTGTCCTAAAGCATTAGAAAAATTATTTATCGCATCTTTGTCTGCTTGTCCAGAAGTTTTCATCGCAACATAGGTGGAAAAAAATTCTCGAGCGAATTTTTCTGTCTCTGTCAAATTACTATCATCTGGGTTGTCTGGGTTAATTTTTAGTTCTTTCTTTTTGTTTTCTATGTATTTCAAGTCAGATACTCCGTCAAAAGTAGCGGGGTTTTTTGGGTTTGTTCCCCAAAGGGATTCTTGCCAGTCAGGAACTCCATCACCATCTGAATCTTTTTGAACCAAATTTAATGGATATAACATATCAGTTTCTAATTTTCCCGTATTGTTTTTTGAAGAGAAGAAACTCTTTTTTGAAAAAAACATATTAAAAGTTACTAAAAGAATCAATCCTACAACAAGAACAACAATTGCGGTGTATATAAATTTTTTACTTGGCAGATATTTTTTCATGAAGATTAAGATGTTCCGAACAGACTTATTTTGTTTAAATTAACATAATCCATACATTCGGCGTCGCCACATGATTTTTTACAAGTTATCATCGTTTGTCCATCGTATTTACCAATAATCCATTTTCCAGAACCAACACCACGGCCAGTTTTTGAAGTAGTGGTAGACGGGATTATGTAAGTCGTTGGTCCTTTTATTGAATTTATAGTAATAGATGTTCCACCATTAAGGTCGCAACTATAACCACCGTTTTCTTTTTCTTCTATTTCGGTGGCTTTTGTGTTTGTTATTTTTCCACCAAAAAATGCATCTTTGAGGAAAGAATTGGAAATAGCAAATACTATCTGGGTTGAAACAAAAAGAAAGACAATTACAATTATAAACTTTATTAAATTCTTTTTCATGCTCACATTATATCACTATGTTATTCAAAACAAAACAAATTTTACTCGTTTTTTGTTAATAAAACCCAATCAGTGAGTGATAAATCTTCTGCTCTTTTGTCTTTTAATGTTTCTAGTGTGTTTTTGTCTAAAAGTGAACTCATTTTTTTTAAATTGGAGCTTAATTTTTTACGTTTGTGGGCAAAACCAGCGTGAATTATTTCCCAAAATATATCTTCATGAACTTTGTTCTCAATAAAAAAGTTTCGAGAAATATTTTTGATTGAAATAATTGCTGAATCTACTTTTGGGGCGGGAGAAAAATAACGAGCTGGTACTTTCATTTCTAATTTTGGATTTCCATATGCTTTTACGGAAATTGATAAAATACTTTCCTTCCCATCACGAGCGACGATTCTTTTTGCTACCTCATTTTGTACCATCAAGACCATCATACTTGGCTGGTTTTTTTCCGTTAAAAATTTTTTCAAAATTGCACCAGTAATGTTGTAGGGAATATTTGCTATAAGTTTATAGCTTCGCAAAACATTCTCGGGCTCACCACGAAAATCTTTTGCTAAAGATTTTCTCTGTCCGTCGCCGTCGCGACTCCCAAGGGTTCGCTCGAGAATGTTTTGCTTTGCATTAAAATTGAAAATTTCAGAAACAGAAGTAAATTCTAAAATATCTTCTTCTGTCAAAATTAATTTTCCATCCTTAATTTCTTCTGAGAATTTTTCTTGCAAAAACTCTATTAAATTTTTATCTTTTTCAACTGCAAATACCAAACCCGCTTTTTCTAAAAGTTTTTTTGTGAGGACCCCTTTGCCTGGACCAATTTCTAAAATAATATCCTCGCTAGAAATTTCCCCCGCTTCAATAATTTTTTTAAGTGCTGGTTCAGACTTTAGAAAATTTTGTCCTAAAGATTTTTTTGCTTTATGTATCATATATAAATTGTTTTTATTCTTGGGTCTTCATCTCCTTTTTCTATTAAATCTTTTGGAATATCATTTATGAATTCTGAGGGTGCATTTATCTGGCGAGAACCAAAGATAGTTCGGTAATTTGCGAATGATAAAAATAATTTTTCGCGGGCTCTGGTGAGGGCGACATAAAAAAGTCTACGTTCTTCTTCTTTATCTTCGGCGCTTTTCATTTCATTATTTTTTTGATGTGGAAAAAGTCCATCTTCGAGTCCGGTGATAAAAACATATTTAAATTCCAATCCTTTTGATGCGTGCACCGTCATTAATTTTATCGCATTTATATTTTCTTTTTTTTCTTGATTATGCATTATCGAATCTTGATCTGAAGCAAGCGAAGCATCTTCTAAAAGTTTTTCTATTCCCTCTCCATTTTTTAGATTATCATACTTTACTGCTAAAGTCGCTAATTCCTTAATGTTTTCAAGCCTTTCTGTGTCTTCGTCGGTTCCGGTTGAAAGCTCTAATTCAATTCCAGATTTTTTAACTGCGAATTTTATTGCATTTGAAGCAGATTCTGTTTCTATTTTTTCTTTTATTGCTTCAAGAGTTTTATAGAAATTATCGATTTTAATTTTTGTTTTGATTGGTAGATTTTCCGTATCGTTTGCGAAAATTTTCGCGATTGTTGCTTTTCCAATTCCTCGTACTGGGAAATTTATAATTCTTTTTATATCAGACAAACTTTCTCTATTTAAAGCAGCCCGCAAATATGCAAGAGTATCTTTGATTTCTTTTCTTTCAAAAAATTTTACACCGAGCACTTGATATGGAATGTTGTAAGAAAGCATCGCTTCTTCGAGTGCACGCGATTGAAAATTTGCACGATACAAAATTGCAATGTTTGACAGCACAGAAGATTTTTCTTTTTGGGGACTCTCGCAGGCTGACGAGCCGAGAGTGAGCGCTGGGCTAGCAAGCCCAGACAGAGACCCCGAAAAGGAAGAATCTTCTGAGGTGTCTAAAAGTTCTAAAATTTTTGTAGCGACATGGTCTGCTTCATCCCCTTCGTCGAGTGCTTCATAGAGAGAAATTTTTTCTCCTGTTTTATTTTTAGTGAATAGATTTTTATCTGGGCGATAAATATTTTTTTTGATTATTTCATTGGCTGCTTCTAAAATATTTTGAGTCGAGCGATAATTTTCTTCTAGCAAAATTATTTTTGCCCCCGGATAATCTTTTTCAAAATTTAAGATATTTTTTAAATTTGCTCCCCGCCAAGAATAAATATTCTGGTCGGCATCTCCGACGACACAAATATTTTTTTTCTCTCCAGCAAGTAATTTTGACATCAAGTATTGGACTTCGTTTGTGTCTTGATATTCATCGATATGAATATATTCCCATTTCTCTTGATAAATTTTTCGGATTGCTTCGTTTTCCTTTAATAATTTTGTTGCTTTTAAAAGCAAATCATCAAAATCTAAAGAATTTTCTTTTACTTTTTTATTTTCATAAATATTCCAAACTTGCGCTACTATTTTTTCTAAAAATTGTGAGGCATTTTCAGTATAATTTTTTAATTCTGTAAACTTCCCTTTTTCACGGCTGATAATATTTTTAATTCTTCTTGGGTCATATTGTTTTGGGTTGAGATTTATCTCTTTGATTGCGTCTTTTACAAGAGTCGTAGTATCTCCATCGTCTAAAATAGTGAAATATTTAGTAAGTCCTAAAATTCTGGCATTTTCCTTGATAATATAAACTCCAAGAGAGTGAAAAGTGCTTACAAATGGTAAAAAATTCTGCCCTTTGGCATTTTTCTCAATTTCCTCTAAGATTCTATCCTTCATTTCCTTGGCTGCTTTATTGGTAAAAGTGACAGCCAAAATCTTTTCAGGCGGTACTCCTTCTTTGATTAAATTTACAATTCTATGGGTGATGGTCTTTGTTTTTCCGGCTCCAGCCCCAGCCACGATCAAAATAGGCCCATTTTTATGTATTGTAGCCTCTCTTTGGGCATTATTTAGTCCTTTTAAATGGTCCATATGTCTAACTATAACATAGAGTTAGTTTCCTATTTGACTCATTATATCGGAAGCTTTGTTTTTAAATTTCATTGCTTCTTCAGTAATTATTTGTTCAAAATTTGGATTTTTATTTTTCAAAAAAGTAAAAATTTCTTCTGGACTGCCGTTATTGTCTAAAAGTTTTTCAAATTCATCTTGATCTTTATCTTCCATTACGTCTAAAACACGCATTAAAACATTTTGATATATAATACCTCCTATTCGAAGCAAAGTATCTTCTTGTTCTTTTTCAGAAAGTTTATCAAGTTCAAGGCTTTTTATTATTTTTTCATTTATTGGGTTCATTTTTTTTAATTAGTTATTTTTATAATTTTACTTCTTCTAATTTTCCCATTTCTGCTGCTTTTTTCATAGCACGGAGAATATATTCTGAGGTTGTTTCAGCAGGATAAAATTCAGTTTTTGGAATAGGAGACAGCCCAGTAACTTCTTGTAATTTATTCATTTCCATAACTAATTGGTGAGATTTATTAAGATGAATCGGGTATCCTTCATCATCCATTATAGCAATTTTTCCAGACATTACTCTATCAGCTGACATTGTTCTTGAATCTTTTATTTGATTCCAAATACCCATACTTTCTTTATTCGGGAAAATATGATTTATGCTTGTCTTATAGACAGTGTTTGTTTTTTCTGCTAAATCAACAATGTTTTCTGGAGGAATATTTTGAGATACGTTGATATTTTCTGGTGTAGTTTCTATTGGATAGAAATCACCTTCTAATTTTTCAGGATTAAGAACGTGTCCATAATTACTAATAATATCTTTTTGCATTTGAGCGATACGTTCGTGTAGGAATTTGTATTCATATGTATCGTGGGGTAATTTACTTAAAAATCTTGCTTCATAAGTCATCTGAAAGATATCTCTATGGGCATCTATCCTAGTAATTTCTCCAAGTTTTTGTACTTCTGATTCGATCACATATTGATTTATTTCAGTGCTATTATAATTTCCACCAACATCAACATTCGTGACATTACCATTTTTATCATAAAGGAATTGCATCTTAAGAGAAGATCCGTTTTCATTTATTGAAACGACGTGGTCAGAATTTTCAAAATTTATGTGGCCAAGCCTTCCAAGATTTTGGGTGGGGTCTATGTGATTTGTTAAGGCATTATCTATATTTGTGATATGTTCCCCATTAAGATTATTTAATGAACTGTCAATATTTGTGATATGTTCTCCGTTTAAGTTATTTAACGAACCATCTATATTTATCGGACGTTGGTTTTCAAAATTATTATTTTCTAAAACATTATGTTGACCACTATGATCTGAGTCAAACATTTTACCATCAAATTTTTGAGTTGTTTCTAGATTATTTTGTTCAGTTATTAAATTGTGCGTTTGTCCTGTTCTGATATCGTGATAAGAAAGATTTCCATGTTCATCAAAACCCAGAGTAGAACCTTTTACAAGCATGGCACTTTCTGCCCCACTTGGATTATTGGGATTATAAAATCCAAGTTTGATAGCTTCCTGTGTTGAATTTGTTTTCATAAATTCTTGGATACTATGTGGTGCTTTAGAAATATCTGGATAGTCTGCGTGAATTTTTATTTTTAAATTCTCAATAGTTTGAATTGCACCCCTAGAACTAAATTGAACTTGCTCTGCTTTAAAAAGATGTTCAGGTGTTATGTTTTTAGGACCAATACCATTTTCCAATACTTGAGTGTCTGAAAAACTATGTGCGATATTGCCTGCTTCATAAGCAGCAAGTCCTCCAGCCAACATAGCAATACCAGCTTTATGAATCAATCTATTTCTTTTAGATACTTTTTCCTTTTCTAAAATTGCAGCATATTCTTTTTTGTATTCTATAAGATCTTTATCTGACATATTTTCACCGAATTTTTTCTGTAATTCTTCTAAAGCCACTTCTTTTCTTTCTGTATAACGTTCTTTAATTGCTACATCATAACCCTTTACTGCAATTTGTCCGATAGTGCCTCCAATTACTGCTCGGCCATATTTTGAAGCAAAGAAAGCTGCGATTCCACCTCCTGCTGCTACCATACTCGGCAAAAAGGCAGCAATTGCAACAGTTGATAATCCTGTAGAAAGTGCAATTTTTGTAAATCTATTTTGTTTTAGATACCAATCCAAACCTTTTTTCCAGAGAGCTTTTTCTTTTGGTGGTAAATTTTCTGCCTTGAGGGCACTTAACTTTTCTTCTTCTTCGATTACTACTTTTTCAAAAATTGCACGTTGTTTAAAATGGAGAAGGAGTTCTTGATGTTTTTCTGCTGGTAAATCAGACAAAGCAAGTTCTTCTTGCATATTTTTATACATGGTCTGTCCAAAGAGAGTAGCAGAACGAGTGTATTCATTTTCTAAATTTTTTAAGCTTTCTGGAACTTCCTCATCTTTTACTTTTGACCCAACTATTTTTCTCCAAGTATTTTTAAAGAAACCAGTCTTTTCTTTTCTTTTCGTCATAAAATCTTTGTAAGCTTGGGCATATTTCATTCTTGCTTCCTCTAATTTTATTTGGAAACCGGCTTCTATGTTTTTTCTTTGCTCTCTTTCTTTTTCAGCTAATTCATTTTTGATAGATTTTTCTATTTTTTCTTTTGCTTCTTTTTGGGCCATTTCAGGATCATCTTTTAAAGCTTTTTTACCTAGTTTTTCCATATCTACAGGCTCTCCTTCTTTTGTTTCTAGAGTTTCTTCTTTATTTTCTTCTTCATAAATAAATTCATTTCCCTTATCTATCTTTTGAACTTTTTTTACTTCTAGTTCTTCTTTCTCACTTAACACCAATACTCCTTCATTTTCATTTTTTTCAATTCCACTTTTTATTATCGTTGCATTCTTCAGGATAGCAGGACTGATGATATTTAGAAATTGTTCTTTAGTTATTTTTTCTGCATTCTCAGGATTATCTTTAGGAGAAAAAATAAAAGTTCCTCTAACTTCATTTGTGCCTGGAGCAACTTTATCCAGTTCTTTACCTATTCTTTCCATCTCAGGACTATTTATATTTACGAAAAATTTTTTGTCTATTTTTTTTGGATTCCAAACTATTATTCCACCATATCCTTGGGCCTGAGCGGCAAGATAGGCCATATTGTTTATAAATTTATTTGTATATTCTTTTCCCTTTGCGTTTACTACTTTTGGAAAATCATGAAAAATCATCTCTTGTTGGTTGCCTTGGAAAGATTTCATTTTTAAATTTAATCCATTTACATCAGCATATTTTTTAGATTGTCTGATAGCATTTGAGTTAAAAATCGCTTGTTTTTGTTTTCCTAGGGCTATTTCTTTTATTGTTTTTCTAAAAGTATTTCCATTGGAATCAATTCCAGTTACTTCTAGTTTTCCAATATCACCATTTTCTATTTCATTTCTAGTAAAAGGTTTCATTCCGTCTTTTATTTTTCCTGTTTTAAATAATTCAAGGATTGTTTCTGGCGACAATTCGCTAGCTAGCCCATAAGGAGTTCTAGGCCATTTATATTTGAAATAATTTTCATTAAATATTTTTTCTCCTTTTTCATTTTTATTTTCAAGATAAGAAAGATTATCAATATCATTTACAAAATTAACACAATTTTTAAGCCACTCCGGTTTTTCTTTGAGTAGATTTGCTTTTTCTAATATTTCATATACCATCTTTGTTGCTGAAGTCGGATTCCGTTTTCCTTGGCCATGATGATCTATATAAATAGTTTTTGTCTCTCCGTCTTTTTCAATTTTTAACCACTCACCTCCTACGTCCAAAAAAACCCGAACACCGTTTGGGTTTTTATAATCTAGATTTTTTTTAGAACCACCCATTGGGACAATAGAACTGGTAGCCCCTTCGGTGTAAAGTTTATTGGAGGATAAAGTATTGTAGTCATTTAATAAAGCCAAAGCCATTTTGGCATCTAAATCAGAATCAAAAAGTAGATCATCGGTCTTTTTTCCCTTGTCGTCATAGGTTTCTCTTCCGTGGATTATCACTTGTCCGATTCCTTCACTCTTTATAAGTTCTGCAATTTCCTCAATTTCTTTAGTATTGTCATTTTTCTCCAAAGACGTTGGTTTTTCTTTAGTTTTTAGTGTTGCAGTTTCCATAAATTACTATTATTTATCCAAGATTATATTGTAATGTATTGTATCATTAATTTTTTTTCTAACAAACTATTGGCTAGATTATCAAAATGACATAAAAAAATACCGTCGATTGCTCGACGGTATGATAGATGTTGCTAGTTTTTTACGACTAGTCTTATTTACCTTCAGGGACTTTGTCCCCTATTTCCTTTTTCCCCGGTTTGTGATAGCGGGCAGAAAGTTCAAAGAAATTGGGATCTTCAGACAGGTGGAATGAACGTATTTTGTCCTTTTCAGTTCCCCTTCTGATGATTTTGAGGGCATTGTCGCGGAAATTTTGCTCTCTCCACAAGATTCGTTCTCTTGTGTTTGTATCTATCCCCGCGCTGTTTATGTTTACCTGGGTTGTTCCATTTTGTGATGATCTCCAGGTTCTGCCTAAGAAATAAACTCTTATCATAAGGAGGAGTATTCCTATGGCTATAGCAAGAAGTAACCATCCCCACCATGGAATATTGGTGACTGTGTTGTTGACAATCGGCTGCTGAACAGGTTGCTGAACCTGTGGCTGCTGAGCTGGTGACAACTCGGTAATAATTAGATTACCGGGAGTTTTTTTTGTCACGGTAGTGGTAGTTGTTTTACCGTTTGAGCGAGTCACCCCAAGGGTATCCGTTTTTGCTGTCTGGTAAAACTTTGCGACAGTTTTTGTACTGTCAGTTGCAACTCCTTCCCGTATTACATAAACGGGAGATTGCGGTTGTGGTTGTGGTACCTGTTGGTTACAAGATGTCATTGCAAAGCCGATGGCTAAGCAGAATGCGAATAATAAAGCGATCTTTTTCATAGGGTTTTTGTTTTTTTAATTAATATTTGGGTTTATTGTAGTGTTTTTTTCGTTGCGTACCTTTTTATTAATTAATCAGTACAGCTCTTTAAAAACCAATAAAAATGGTGTCCAAAGAGCCATACTGAACCAAAAACTATGAATATTTTTAAAGTGCTAAATACTCCTAAAGTATAGCATATTAGAATATAAAAGTCAAGTGCTAACAAAAAAGAACCCTTTTCGAATAGGGTTCCTTTTTGTAGTAATTTTACCTTAATTTATTTACCAGCTTTTCTTATTTCGATCCTTCCTTCCTCAAATTCTTTTTCTAATTGATTTTTATAGTAAGAAATAGGAGTTTCTTTCCCACTTACTCTATCTTTAAAGATACCTTCTACCTTTTTTCTACTCAAGAATCCACCAGAAAGTTTTGTTATTTTAAAAGAACCAGATTCAATTTCAAATTCAGTTCCAACTTTTGATAAATCTTTAACTGTGAATTTGTTTTCGGCTGAAATTTTTCTTTCTCCGGAAGGTTTTATTGATTCGTATCCCATATCTCCAGATTTTTCATTTTCTGTTTTTATTTCTGGAGTTTGTATTTTTTGTTCGATTACATTTGTTTCGACTGACGTCTCTTCTTTTGGTTTTTCTATTTTTGTTGTAGTTTTTTCTACAGGAGTTTCATTTATAGTTTCAATGGGAGTAATTTTTCCAATTATATTTTCCTTTTCTGCAAGAATTCTTTCCCATTCTTTTTCCGCTTTTACTAATCTTTCTTCTGCTTTACGATATCTATCTTCTAATGTTTTTGGAATAGGAACCTCCGGGCTATTGTTAACAAAGTCTTCGAATTCTGAAAATACTTCTCTTTCTTTTTTGAAGGCTGTTCCCATTTCAGCTGAAGCCTTTTTGATTTCGTTGAAATATTTTTCTGCTTCTTTATTTCTCTCTTCTAATTCTTTTGGAATATTTTCTGTTGGATTATTTTTTATGAAATTCTCAAATTCTGTAAACACTTTTTCTTTATTTGTTGAAGCAATTTCTAATTCTTCTTTAGATTTTTTAATTTTTGCATCAAAGTTCCCCTTTTCTCCTTTAAGTGAATTTTGGTCCATAGAAGCTTCGACATTTCCACCGCTATTTTCTTTAGTTATTTTAGTATTTCTTAAAATAGTCTCTATTTCATCTCCGATTACCAACAATTCTTCATGATTAAAAGTTACTGGAATTCCTTCTCCAATATGTTTTAATTCGTTGTATCTTTTCTTTCCATATTCTGATTTAAAATCATTTTCTGTAATAGTAGCTATGCCTTCTTGAGATTGTCTTTTCTTGTTTAACATCTTCATATCATCTTTCATTGCATCATATTCTTCTTGGGTAATTCCTTTTTGTTCTTCGGTTTGGGTTTTCTTTTCTACCATTGAATCATCCATAGAACCATATTCAACTACGGTATTGTCTTTTGATAAATCTTTTTCTTTTTCTCCGACTGGGATTGGAACAATTGGAGGAATATCTTTATTTTTTTCTTTAGTTTTTGGAGCTCCTTTTTTATTTAATTTTTCTAAAGGATTTCCTGGAACAACAGAAATATATGGAGGTGGTACCCAGTCATAATTTCCAGGGATTATCATATTGGTTTCTATTCTAGAAGTTGTTACAGTATCCATAACTTCTGTCAATCCTTTTCCTTCAAGGGTGCCGAGCATTTTATAACCATCATTTCCCATATCTTGAGCTATTTCTCCAAATCTTCCGTTAAATACAGCGTGTCCATTTACATTTGTGAACATTAATTTTGCACATTCATCTCCTGGAGGTATTACGATATTTCCTTCTGGGGTGACTGTATATACAAAACCATTGTGTTGTGTCGCATCAGATGCTGAAACTAAAAATTTTAAATGTCCGGCTTTCATAAGAGCTAGAGCGTCAGCACTTAAATTGCCATGGAAAGAGCCATCAGCAGTCATATGTTCCACACTTAAAACAATATTTCCTTTTGCATCGAATCCTGTACCATTTATTCCTCCCCATTGTGTTTTTAATTCATTTAAATCAAATTTTTGAGTATCATTGTCATACCATCCAAGTCTATGGATATCTTTCATGCTTCCAGGATGATTTTTAATATATTCTTCTACCCCTACTGGTTTTTGAATTGTTTCAGTAATTAGATGTTTATCTAAAGTTATTCCATGATTAGTTAAGATCTTTTCTGCTTCTGGAGTGAAAGTACCGTCGGCACCTGTTTTGAGGTGTTCTGCCAACATTTTGCCGTCACTTCCTACAAGATTGCAGGTTCCATTTGCATCGTGAATCAAATGGGTACCTTCAGGAAGTTTCACATGATTTTGGCCAATTAAAGTTTCATGAATATTCCCAACATCCATTTTGGGTACATCTCCTTGCACTAAATGTTTTAAATAGGCAACAGTTGTGAGATGTTCTGTTCCGACTCCTGGTGCGAGCGAGTGACCACCCTTTACTTGATGGACCATATCTTCCACAATACCAACTCTCTGTCCTCCCCATAGTCCGTCTACTCCTGCTACTAATTCTTGTACCGTTGCTCCGACAAGAATACCTGTCTTAAATGCTGTCCAAGCAGCTTTATTCCCTACTTTTGATTTCATTTTATTAAAATCTCTATCTTTTGCATCAATACCAGTATCTTTTTCACTAATCATTCTATTTTCTTCTGCAGTAGAGAGAGAATTAAAATAATCTTCAAAATTTTGTCCAGTTGGGTTTGGAATTTTCCCACCTTCAAATTCTTTTTGGAGGGCGTCTCTTAATTGTCTTTTTTTAATATCAAGTTCTAATCTTTCTTTTACCACTTTTGTGGTGTCTGAATAAGTGATGAGGTCTATTTTTCTACGATCAGAAAGACGAATCATTGCTTCAAGAGAAGAGAGCCCTGAAAAAGCAGTATTCAATTCTTGCTCAGTTAAATTATCTCCTTTTGTTTTTAAAATTTCTAAATTTTGATCTATATTTTTTAATAATTCAGTGGATGATTCTGTTTGATATCTAAATGTTTCCATCAATGATCTATTTTGCATTGTTTCAGAATCAAAAGTTTCTCCTTTTGCCATTTGCCTAGAATGAGTTGCCCACTTATTTCTTTCTTCTGTTTCTGCTCTTCTTTTTGCAAAATAAGAAGAAATAGCAGCTGTTCCCACAATTGGTACTATTTTACCAGGCAAGTTTGTTGCTGATTTTACAAGTAAAGCAGCGATACAAGAAGCGGCAATGGTAAAAGAAGTTTCATTGGTAAATTGCCCTACTTTTGAGTGCATCATTTTATTGATAATCCTTTCTGTTTTAGTGTAATGTGCTTCAGCATCAGTACGGACTCCTGCTTTTGACTTTCCATAAATGACATCAAGCTCAAAGTCTTCATTTTCTAAAAATTCTTTATTTTTTATTGCTAACTTTACTTGTTCAGCAATTTCAAATAAGTTTGAAGCATACATAACATTACCTTTTACTTCTTTGTCATCTACATTTCCTTTTAAATTATGGAAAAGTCTTTCCTCTTGAGCTCGAAAAGATTCCTCGGTTATTTTCCCAGTAGCATAATCTTTTATTAATTGTTTTACAGATGCTTTATCTCCTGTTGCTTCTTCTTCGAATTCATCTTTACCGATTTCTAATTTTTTTTCACCTGCTTCTGTATGCACTGCTTCTTCATATTCGGAAGTGAATTGATTAATGATTTCAGTCATTACTCTATCGTGGTCTTCTTTACTTTTACCTTCACCTGTAAAAACGTTTTTTGTTTTTAAAATTTCTTCAGAAGCTTTATATATTTCTTTATTACGAAAATAATCTCTAGCTATTCCATGTTTCCAAACTTTTTTTCCCAAACGAGACCAAAATTCTCCTTGGATAAATTTCTTTACTCCTTTTAATTTTTCTGGATTTTTAGGTGCTTCCATCGTCATTTTGGCATTTCCGATATCTTCTGCTTGGCTTCTCATTAAATCAGTAGCATCAACTATTGTTGCCTTAAATTTTCTCTGTTGTTTTTCAGCTGTATTTAAGTTTTGATTAGGAGGTTGTTCCATATATTTTTATTGATTAGAGATATATCGATTTCTAAAATTTAAAAATTCTGCCGCTAATAATTCAGGGAAATTAGGAATATTTTCACTACAGAATGTTTGAGTAGCTTTTTCATCTCCAGAATCAAGTAACTTTTCAAATTCATCTAATTTATTTTCTGGAATTTGAGAAAGAATAGTAGCTTTTATTCTATTTTCAAGCCTTTCTTTTAAGTCTTTTTTAAGGCCTGTTAAAATACTTTCTTCTAATTTCTTATCCATTTCCGTTTCTTTTAATAACTGATCAATAAATTGATCCATCATTACATCACCATTTATATTAGTCATATTTATATTATACTACTATTAATAATAAAAGTCAATACTCTTTAAAATACATACTCATTATACGATTATCAATATTTTTAAGCAATACTATATAGGGTTTTTTAAGTAAAAAGTCTAAAATCACTAGTATAATTGGATGATAATTAAGTATTTTTGTCAAAAATAGTTATCCACATTGGGGCTCGACTTGGGGTCTTGCCTGGGGTACCATTAAAGAATACAGAAAAGGGGCACGAAAAAATGATTGAATGAGAGAGAAGATCGTAACCATCGTAAGAAACTTTTTCGCCATTGGCGAAGGCAGCACAATTTTGGTCGTCCTGTGATTCTATCCTTATTTTATAGGGTTTAGAAAGGAATTCTTGCGATAATTAGTTAGTTTTATAAAACCTAAATTTAAAATATTCAGCTCAATTCTAGTATTTTCCCTATTGTCTGGGAGTTTTTTTGTACCTGTCAGGGCAAAAGCCAGCTTCTTTTCAGATCTCTTTAATATTGACGCTTCAGCTAATACAAATATTACAAACCAAAGCGAGATCGAGACAAATTCTCAAAATATAGGACTTTTACAGGCAAATGTATCTTCTGCGGAAGTAATTCAAGACAAAAAAGACAAGAATAATAAGGATAAAAAAACAGTGGATGAAAATAAGGAAGTCGCTATTCTTTCTGATAATGCTCTTGTTCCAGCGACTGGACCAGCCGGAATATCTGATGGGACAGACAGTTCGGATGTATCTTCTGACGACATTAGTGTCTATGTAGTAAGAGATGGCGATACTGTCGAAAGTACCAAAGGTCACAAAGGAATCGCTGAAATGTTTAGTGTTTCTCCCAATACTATTTATTGGGCAAATGGGATGAAGAAAGGAGACAAGCTTGTCGTTGGAGGCACGCTTATTATTTTGCCCGTGGATGGAGTGCAAATTACCGTGACCAAAGGACAGACGCTCAAGGGGTTGGCTCAAAAATACAAAGTAGATGTTTTCGATATTGCTAGTTTCAACGGAATTGCCGAAGATACGGAGCTTGCCGTTGGAGATCAGCTTATTATTCCGGATGGTACAATCGCTGACAATGGTGGCGACAAACCAATTAAAAATTCAAGCACAAAGAAAGATAATTCTTATGATGCTCACCTTGCAAATATTTCTGGATATTTTATGAATCCGGTGCCTGGTGCTAGGCTTACTCAAGGTTTGCACGCCCATGGACTTGCCGTAGATCTTGGAATTCCTAGAGGAACTTCAGTTCACGCAGCAGCTTCAGGTATTGTTACTTTTGCCCGACTTGCTTATAACGGAGGGTTTGGAGGGCTGGTAATTATCTCTCATCCAAATGGAACGGAAACCTTGTATGCTCATTTGTCCGATTTATCTACCCATGTAGGTGAAAATGTCTCTCAAAATGAGACTATTGCGTTTTCTGGAGGGGTTCCTGGGACTTCCTATGCTGGACATTCTACTGGGGCGCACTTACATTTCGAAGTTCACGGAGCCAGAAATCCAGGAGGCGTTTGTCGAGTTGGGTCAACTCTAAATGCAGACTGGAAATAAAAATTTAAATAAATAAAAAAACCCCGAGTAGTTCTGGGGTTTCTTTATTTTATAAAACTCTCGTAATCAAGAAAATAAATAAAACTCCAATAGCGGTCATGAGAACAGTTTTCCTCGAAGAATTTTCGCTATGTGCTTCAGGCAAGACATCGGACACTCCGATATATAATAAAAATCCAGCAAAAAATCCTAGATAAATTAGCAATGATTTTTCTGATAAAGTGAAAAAGAGAGTTGAAATACCACCTAAAACAGGGGCGATGGCGTCAATAAAAAGAAATTTTAATGCTTGTCTATTTGTATTTTTATGGACAATCATTCTTGAAACGGTATTTAAACCATCAGAAAAATCATGAGAGATTACAGCGACTGCAACTAAAATTCCAACTGGTCCAGAAATTTGGAAACCAAGACCAATCGCAACTCCATCGAGAAGAGAATGTCCAGCAAGTGCGAGTGCTTGAAACTTCCCTACTGTCGGATGAGTGTGAGGACCATAATCTTCTTCGTGCGAGTGGTGAATAAGTAAAAATTTTTCAGCAGTATGAAACAACATAAAACCTACTACGAGAGCGATCATTGGGACAGTTGAGCTTACCCCTGTTTTTTGAATGAGGCTAATTATTTCTGGGAAAATATCAAAAGCGAGTACGCCGAGAATTATTCCAGCGGTGAGCCCTAAAATAAGATGCATTTTATCTTTATGTTTCAAGCCAAAAAGTCCTCCCAAAAAAGTTGAAACAAAAGTAAGAAAAATAAAAATGAATTGCATAAAAATATTTTTTATTAAAACTTGTGCGGGATAAGGGAGTCGAACCCTTCACCACAGTTTGGAAAACTGTTATTTTACCGATAAACTAATCCCGCCTTAAATCAAAGGGTCGGGCTGCTGGGAATTGGACCCAGTCTACGTGTTCCCAAAACACGTGTACTACCGGTATACTACAGCCCGAGATTTGAGTCTAGATTATAGCATTTTTTATTTTTTTATCTAGCTCTGGAGTTATTTTGTCTAACATTTTTTCTAGAATTATTTTTTGTATTTCAGGACTTAGATATTTATCTGGAGTAGAAATCTTATTGCCCTTTTCTTTCCACCTATGAAAGGCTTGTTCTATTTCTTGTTTCGGTAGTTCAATCAAAACTACTTCGTTTAATTTCTTCAACTGTTCTTCTAATTGCTTATGTTTAAGTTCAAGCTTTTCAGGATTATTATTTATAGTAAGTTGAATTTTATTTTCTTGAATATCTTCAGCTTCTTCTAATAATCCAACCTTTACTCCCCTATTTACATGTTTTGATTTTACAATAAAATCTATTTTTAAATCTACGTCTTGATAAACATTTGTGTGAACTATTTCAAATTCAAATCCGGGCTTATCAACAGAGAGACGGACTAAAAAAGATTTAATAATTTTTTCTGCCACCACACCCATTTGCATATTATCCAAACTTTTTTCTTCTTTGTTTTTTATTTCAACATAAGCTTCTGCTTTCATTTTGTCTTCTTTTTCATTTTTTGCAATTTCTCGTTCCAAAATAAATTTATCAAGTAAAGATAGCGTAGCTTTTTCCACTAAGGCAAGCAGATATTGTTGGTAAAACTCTTTCCCATTTATCTTTTCATTAAAAGTTTTAGGGTCTAAGTAGAATTTTTTACCCCATTCTAAACCAGAGAGTATTTCTCCTTTAGATATTTTTATATCATTAGTAGCAAAATCAAATTTTGGAATTGATAAAGAATTTTCGCGACGATTATATTCTACTCGAATTTGTTCTTGATATTCAAAGCTTTTTTCACTCTTTTCATAAAATTCATCTGCACTGATGACTGTTTGAGTCTCTTGTATTTTTCTTTTTATCTCATCTAAGCCAGCTGTAAAATCTTGATTAAAAAAAGAAATTTCCGGATAACCAGAAAGAACTTTTTTTATAGTGTTGTCTATTTTCTCTTCAAGATTAATTTGTTTGATTGGATTCTCTAGATTCATAACATGTATTATATACTTACAAAACAATATCTTCCACCACTTTTACTTTTGCTTTTTTATCTTTTAAATCAAGATAAACAACCAAAAGATCTACTTGCCATTCTGTATTGTCTGGTATTTTTTTAGCCAAAAGATAAGTTTGAATTGTCCGTGACATTCTTTTCATCTTCCAAGGATGCATATTATCTTCAGGTCTATACTGGTCAGACGTTTCACGATTAACATTTTCCAATGTTTCACGTGCAACTGATTTTACTTCAATAAAATATATCTTATTTTTCTTTTTAGCCACAATATCTAATTCACCCCACTTTTTAGTATAATTACGATCTAAGACAGAAAAACCATGTTTCACGAGAAACTTTACAGCTATATTTTCGCCTATTTCTCCTATTTTTTGTGTTTCTGATGTAAAAACCTTTGGCATCTTACTATTCTTGTTTTTCTTATATTTTTATATGTTTCTTATGAAACACCAATAAAGTGTTTCACGTGAAACAATTAGTTGTTTTTCTTGTCTTTTATTAAAATAGCCTTATTTTTCAACATATAATCAACGAAAAGACCTAAAAGACAATAATTTTTTATTGTCCTTTATAAACATTACCAACATAGTTATCCACATTTTTCATTAAAATCCTTAATAAATAAGATTTAAACTAAAGGACAGATTTTTGTGCACCCGCCAGGATTCGAACCTGGAACAACTGCTTCGAAGGCAGGCATGATATCCATTTCACTACGGGTGCATTAAAAATAATTATACTACACAAAGCTTTAATTTCAAAAGAGATATTTTTTTACTATCCTACCTTGTAAAATAAGGATTATTCTAGTTTTGCAATTTGTTAAATAAAGTAATATAATTTAATCGTTGAAAATTTAAAAAATTAATTTGCGGTTATATTTAGTGGTCTTTATACATAGTATAATTGTAAATAAAAAATAAGTCGAAAAGGTAATAATTTTGCGGTTATGGTTTAGTGGTAGAACACGTCCTTGCCAAGGATGAGACGGGAGTTCGATTCTCCCTAGCCGCACAAATTTTTGTGGAGATTACTAAAAAAAATTTAATATCAAAAATACCTAAAAATGTTTCACATGTAACTAGTGCTTTAGAAAAAGCAGGTTTTGAAGCGTATCTGGTCGGAGGTTGTGTTAGAGATCTTTTAATGGAAAGGGTACCTAAGGACTGGGATATCACTACGAGTGCCAAGCCGGAAGATATTATTAAACTTTTTGATAAAACAGTTTATGAGAATACTTTTGGGACAGTTGGGGTGTGCCTGCCGAGCGAAGCCTCAGCGAAGTTGGATGTTCCATGTGAAACAACAAAAGAAGATGTTCCGCGTGAAACATATGACATTATTGAAGTCACTCCATACAGATTAGAAGCCAAATACAGCGATTTTAGACATCCTGACGAAGTAAAATTCAGTGATAAGCTTGAAGATGACCTTAAGAGACGGGATTTTACTATAAATGCTATGTCCTTTAGAAAAGGAATTATAACGGACATGTTTGGGGGGCTAAAGGACATTGAAAATAAGGTCTTAAGGACAGTGGGAGAACCGGATAAAAGGTTTTCGGAAGATGCCTTACGTATGTTGCGAGCAGTTCGTTTTTCGGTACAACTTGATTTTACAATTGCGCAAGAAACTTCAGAAAGTATTTTTAAAAATTCTCACTTGATAAAAAATATTTCACAAGAAAGAATTCGTGATGAATTTGTAAAAATAATTATGTCAAAAAATCCGAGTGCTGGAATTTTGATGTTGCAAAAATTTAATTTATTAAAATATATTATTCCAGAGTTAGAAGAGGGAATTGGTTGCGAACAATCGGGCGAACATATTTATGATGTGTGGAATCATTTATTGCACGCACTCCAACACTCGGCAGATAAAAATTGGCCTTTAGAAGTAAGGCTTTCTGCGCTTTTTCATGATATTGGGAAACCGAAAAGCAGACGTTTGGCGGAAGCAAACAGAGATGCTCTCCGTCGCTCGCACTCTGTCTTGGAAGGGCAAGATCTAAAACTTTCTCCGCGAAGGTTCCTGCAAGCATCTCCGTCCGCTTCCAAGAAAAAATTTACTTTTTATGGTCATGAAGTTGTGGGTGCACGAATGACAAAAAAAATTTTGGAGAGATTAAAATTTTCAAATAAAGAAATTGAACTTGTGGATAAACTTGTCCGCAATCATATGTTTTTTTCGGATACAGAATTGATTACTCTTTCTGCTGTGCGAAGAATTATTACCAAAGTTGGAAAAGAAAATATTTGGCTTCTGATGAATGTCCGTGAGTGCGATCGTGTTGGGATGAAGAAAAAAGAAGCACCATATCGTCTGCGAAAATATTTTGCTATGATAGAAGAAGCTCTGCACGACCCGATTTCTGTCGGACAATTGAAAATTGATGGAAATTTTTTAATGAAAAATGTTGGAATTGTTGCTGGACCAAGAATGGGATGGATCTTAAATGCACTTTTAGAAGAAGTGATTGATGATCCGAAGAAAAATACTGAATGGCATCTATCAGAACTGGCAAAATCGTTAAATTTATTACCCGACGGGGCATTAAAAGCGCTTGGAGACAGAGGAAAAGAAAAAAAAGAAGAATTAGAAGAAGAAGAAGTAGCGAAACTTCATAAAAAGCACGGAGTATAATGCATAATATTTTAAATCCTGAATTTTTGATACGTAGTTTTGGTTACGTTGGAATTTTTTCCAATATTTTTATTGAGTCCGGATTTTTCTTTGGGTTTTTTTTGCCAGGAGACACACTTCTTTTTACGGTTGGTTTTTTGGCTTCCGGTGGAACTTTGAATATTTGGATATCATTAATTGGATTAATTATTGCAACTTATACTGGGGGAATTGTAGGATATTTATTTGGAAAAAGAGTAGGGCATGCGATTTTTTTTAAAAAAGGATCATTTTTGTTTGATCCAAGAAACCTTGAAAGAACAAGGGTTTTTTATCGAAAATATGGAAAGTGGACCGTCGTGCTTTCTCGTTTTGTGCCATTTGCTCGAACCTTTGCGCCAATCTTGGCGGGAGTGGGGGAAATGAATTTTTCTTCGTTTTTAAAATTTAATATTTTGGGCTCTATTCTTTGGCCGTGCATTGTCGTGTCAGTAGGATATTTTTTTGGAAGTCAATTACCTGGAATTCATAAATATGTGATGCCGGTAATAGCATGCTGTTTTCTTCTGACTCTTATTCCAATTTTTTGGGCGATGTTTAAAAAGAGAAAATAAAAAAACAAGCAGAGTCCTCATCTGAGAACACTGCTTGAATATATAATTTTCCTTTCTTTTCCTTAACTTGAGATACGATCCTGAATGCAGCTCATCATAACTGACATATTTATATTGGCATAACTGATCGAAGAATTCCATACGACTGGATAAAGGGAGGTGTTTTCCATCTTTGCCATGTTGTTATTTCCGTAGGTTGGTTTGATGACATTCAACCCTTCCATCGAACCAGAGGCCCACACCAGAGAGTTTAAACCAGGAATAATGTTGTTAACAAAAGAGAAAGAAGAACTTCGCCACTGCACTTCGCGGATTGGCAGTGAGATCAGCATCGATGTATTGGTTACAGAATTGTTATTGTTTTTCTCCCGGTTTTTCCTTTTCTCCACCGGCAGACAGTTCACTGAATTATTATTCACCACAGCTTCCATGAGAAAGGATACATTGTTTGATGAATAATTTTGCGGGGAAAGGTTCGATATCCCAGCGGCAGTTGACAGATCAGCAATGCTCACGTTTGTGAGCGATAAAGCACGGAACGAACATACCTGTGTGCTTCCTTTGTTCATTTTCACCACGGTATTTTCTGCTGTAACGCTTGCAACCAGCAATAAGAATACCACAGACATAAAAATAAAAGATAACTTTTTCATAGGCCAAAAAATTTAATTTTTTTAAAAATAAGTTTTGGCAAATCCTGTCTTAACGTCCCAGGAAGATAACTTGTGTTATCCAGGAATCCCGGTTGTCAGCTAATCCCTTAGCTTAAACAACAAGAAGCAAGTTTTTCTTTTTTCAGCTACACATTTTCATCTTTAGTTAATATTATTTTTGTTTCAAGGAAACAATTCTTTATTCATTCATGTCAAACCGTTTAAAGTATAGCTCTTAATATGTTAAAAGCAACTTCATGAAGGTTGATTGTGGAAAACTTTTTGCTAATAAAATATGTTAAGATGGATTTATGCGTATTGGAATTTTTGATTCAGGAGTTGGAGGATTAATTATCGCGCGTGCGATTCAAAAAATGATGCCCGAATATGATTATGTGTATTTAGGAGACACCAAAAGAGTGCCTTATGGAACACGTTCACACGAAACAGTATATGAATTCACACGTGAAGGAGTGGATTATTTATTTAAGAAAGAAAATTGCGCGATTGTGATTATCGCTTGTAATACCGCTTCAGCGAGAGCTCTTCGAAGAATTCAGCAAGAATATTTAGTTGATTATAATCATTTACGAAATATTTTAGGAGAATCTAATAGAAATGTCATTGGAGTTTTAATCCCAACTGCCGAAGAATGTGCAAAATATAAAAAAGTGGGAATAATCGGAACAAATGGAACTATAGTTTCAAATACTTTTCCTGATGAAATAAAAAAAATTAACCTGAAGGTGGTTAACGAAGCTAATATTGCGTATGTCGAAAAAAGCACAAATCGTTTTTCTTTTACCAAAGTTTTTCAAAATTCGGCTCCGATGTTGGTGCCGATGGCAGAAGAAGGGGAGAAGATACTGGTAAAACCATTTTTAATAAAATATTTGAAACCACTTTTAGCTAAAAAGCCTGAAGCAATAGCGCTTGGTTGTACCCATTATCCTTTTTATAAAAACGAAATTAGAAAAATTGTTGGGAAAAATGTAAAAGTTATTTCGCAAGATGAAATTGTACCGAAAAAGTTGAAAGAATATTTTGAAAGACATCCAGAAATTACGAAAAAATTAGCAAAAAACAAAAAGGCAAAAATCTTGGTCACCGATATCACAAAAAATGTAGAAAAACTCACCAAAGAATGGTTTGGGAAAAATACTAAACCGGAATTAGTGCATATATAAATAAAAAATCAGTGTCATCCATTATAGAATGACACTGGGATTTTGAAATTCTCTTCCAACCTTTTATCTTTTAATGTAGAGGTTTGTTTTTAGTAATATCTTTTCCTTCGTTTGTAGAACGATGCAATATATCCCGTCAGAGATAAATTCCAGGGAAATTTTCTTAGTGACTGTTTCAGTTTCGGGAATTTCCTTTGTTTCATAAATTTTTCTCCCGATCCCGTTGTAGATATAGATAGTTACATCTTCGTTTACGTGATATATCTTGACGGTAAACGGCCCCTCTATTGGTACTGGGTAAATTTTAACTTCAGTCGGATTTTTCCAAATTAATGTGTCAGAATAGCTTTGAGCTTTGACACTTATTGCCACCAAAAGCATGATGACAACAAAAAATAAGTTCTTTTTCATGACCGTGGTTTTTTATTTAGATTATATTCTCTGTTTGATTTAATATAGAAAGGTGGCAACTCGATATTACGAGTTGTATATCTTTGACTCTTCTTTTTTCAAAGAAGGAGGTTTTACAGTTTAAGCATAACAGAAAAGCAAATTTTTAGCACTCTAGTTATTGACCACCTTAATACACCTCCTGCTGATAACACTTCTCACAGTAAACAATCTCAGGCCTCTCAGGAGCATAAGAAGTTTCAAATTCATTAGGACAACCTTCCTTCATGCAACGTCTGTGCCAGAGTCTAAGGGGATTCCTCTGTTTTAATCTTTGAAAATGTCTACAATTTGGACAAAGGCGAGGTAAAGGTAAATTCATTTTTTGATAGAATTTTAATTCTTCTCCTGTGATACGAAATCCTTGAGTGCAGTTTTCATCGCATTCTTGCTTGTGCTCGCATTCAATAATTTCTTTTAGAATTGAATCATCCACATCTTTGATGTTTTCTGGTAAATCTTTGGCTACCTTAGTAATGCCATAATTTCTTGGCTCCAATTCTTTCCATCGGTAGCCTTCCTTTAATGCATTTTCTTTTGTTTGTGGAAAATATTCTTGTGCGATGGTTTCGTTGTAGCAGAATGGACTTAATTCTGGTGGAAAAAATTCTCCATATCTATAGAGTCTACCTTTTGCATCTACGTAGGGAATATCATTCATATGTTTAATGATTTTGGGGACCAACGCTTCGTATTCTTCCTTGGTGTATTGTTTGTTTAGAATGCAATAACTTTTATTGCGGAGTCCAGTACAGGCGAAAAGGTCATGAGAATTATGACAATTGTAAGCGTAAGTCAAATTATGACAATCATGAACACAAATAGTTCCAAGTAGATTTGAAGCGTTTACGCCTGAGTCTATCACTTCATAAAGTTGTTCAGCATTGTCTCCAAAGCCATAACCGTCATAGCTGTCCTTGAGACCGATCGAGTGAACGGCGAAAGCGCAGTTTTCTAGATTTTTATAAGCATCAAAACAAGATTTACAATTTTTTGAATTGGTCACATTGTCTCCTGTGACCAAATAGCAACGAAGAATGTTGGCATATTTTTTTGGGAGAGTTTTTTTGAAAGCAGAAAATTTTTCTTTGAATTTTTGAAGATTAGTATAATTACCAAGGTCGAGATTTTCTACAATTTTTTTATATTCTTCTTTTGAGTATGGTTTGTTAAAAATATAATAACTTACATTTCTTAAATTTACACAAGCTAGGCAATTACTTAAGTTTCTACAATCTGACAAAAACATAGAGTCAAAACACTCCATACTTCGTTCACTAAAAAATAAGCGATGGGATTTATCACAAACAATATTTTCATAACAAAATTCTTGATCAAAGCCACCGAAAAGATCCATCGAATCCTTTGCTCCTATTACTCGAGTGGAGTAAGAAACATTTTCTGTCTCCATTGAGGCAAAAAGTAAATAACCATTTTTGGTATTATGAACGCAATTACAATATGAAGAATTTAATATGTTCTCATTCAAAAGACTAGGTAGGGGAACTTTTGAAAAAAGTTCTTTGAATTGTGAGAAAAGAGATTTTGTAAAATCAACTTCTTGCCCATATGAAATAGGGTCGAAACCTTCTTTCCACCAATAATCACGGCTATAGACTACTAATTTTTCTTTCGGAGAGAACATGCTAATAATATTTTCTCTTGTAGCATCGCAAGTTCTCTTATGCAAAGATCTTTCATTACGCCAAGACATACGTCTTTTACTACGACACTCCGGGCACCAAGTGGGTGGAGGAACTTTTATTTTCTCATAGAAATTAAAATCTTCCGTTTCAATCACGAAATCTTTTTTACATGCCTGACATTTTTTTGTTTCATTTTTCATAAATTTGTTTTTTAAAAAATTTTTAGTATTAACTTTTTATAAACCTAACAACATTATAATAAAATTTAAAGAATTTGTCAAATTAAATCCACAAAAATATGGCTTTAATTTAGAACTATTCTAAAAAACCTTTTAAATATAACTCTTTTTTGTCTAAAAAATGTGGAAATAAATTGACACAAAATATAAAAGGGTATATAATAGGGTGTATGATAAGCAAAAATCAATTAACAGAACTTGGTTTTAGTGAGAAGGAAGCAGGAGTATATCTTGCTTCACTTGAACTTGGACCGGCTACGACTGCAGAAATTTCCAAAGTAGCAAATATTAATCGTACGACTGGCTACGATATTTTGGAATCTTTAGTAACAAATGGACTCATCAATCCGATTGGAAAAACAAAAGTGCAGAAATATGTGGCCGAAAATCCCGACAAAGTGATTGTCTTTTTAGAAAACAAAATAAAAGAAAGCCAAGAAAAATTAAAACGGGCTTATAACCTCTTGCCGGAACTTTTTTCTGTTTATAATGAAAAAGAAAAACCGAAAGTGAAATATTATGAGGGAGTGGCAAGAATCAAAGAAGTGTTTGAGGATACTTTGACCGCAGAAAAAGAAATTGTAGGCTATGCTGTAGGAACAGATGCATTTACTGCGGTGGGGGAAGAATATTTGCGAGATTATTTTCATAGACGAGTAGTAAAAAATATTAGAGTAAGAGTAATCGCCCCAGATGATCCTGATACTTTAACTGTTATTGCAAGAGACAAGGAGGAATTGCGCGAATCTTTAGTTGTACCACGTGATAAATTTTATTTTACGACCGAGACCAATATTTATAACAACAAAGTGCTGATTGTTTCATGGAAAGAAAAATTTGCGGTGCTGATTGAAAGCAAAGAAATAGCCGATGCGCAGAAAAAAGTCTTTGAGCTTGCTTGGCTTGGAGCGAAACAGTTTCGAAAATAAAAGTTAGTTAATTTCTAACCAAATCGGGCAATGATCTGAGCCGTAATAATCAGAGAGCATGCCGGTGCTTTTTATCCTTGGTATGATTTTAGAGTCAGCGAAAAAATAATCAAGACGCCAACCGACATTGCGGTCACGAGCACGGGTCTTTTGGTCCCAATAAGTATATGCGTCAACTTTATCAGGATAGAATTTTCGGAAAGTATCTATAAAATTATTTTTGACTACTTTGTCGAGCCAAGCGCGTTCAATGGGAAGAAAGCCAGTGTTCTCGACATTTTCTTTTGGACGAGCAAGGTCTATTGCATTATGAGCAGTATTTACATCTCCACAAAAGATAACGTTTTCGCCATTCTTACGTAATTTCAAAATAAATTTTAAAAATGCATCATAAAATTCTAATTTATATTTCAATCTGTCAGGTCCAGCTCCGCCATTTGGGAAATAGCCCGTAATGATTGTGAAATTTTTGAATTTTGCGCCAAGCAATCGGCCTTCAGTGTCTAATTTTTTTATTCCCATACCGTAAAAAATTTCTTTGGGTTTTTCACGGGTGTAAATAGCAACGCCACTGTAACCTTTTTTGAGTTCTGGATGAGAAAAGTAGGAATAATAGCCGGGAATATTTTTTGTTTCTTCGGTCAGTTGTTCTGGGGTGGCTTTTGTTTCCTGTAAGCAGACAATATCTGGTTTGTATTTTTTAAATAAGGGCTCAAAATGACCTTGTTTTACTGTTGCCCGCAAACCATTTGTATTCCAACTGATAATTTTCATTAATTTTATTTTTGAAAAAGCGTTTCAAGAAGGGCTATTTCGTTTGGCTCTTCCAGAAATTTAATTTCTTGAGAAACTGGATTTAATTTTCCTTTAAAAATATCTATCATTTCTTCTTTTTCAAAAAAATGATAATGCACTCCGTATTTTTTGAATTCGCCACTCAAAGAACTCTTGGGAGAGAACTCAAGGAAATTTCTGGTCTCACGTGAAAAAGAAACATTGAAATAAAATCCGCCTGGTTTCAAAACCCTGTTTATTTCTTTGGCATAAGTAGCCCAATCATCTTGATAAATATTTTCCAAAAGTCCAAAATCGCAAACTCCGTTGAAACTCTCATCCGCAAGCGGAATATCCAAAACATTTCCTTCCATAAATTTTAATTTTCCTTGAAGTCCCCAATTTTTTATTTCTTTATTGGTTTTTTCAACAATATTTTTTTCGTAATCAAGACCGATTACTTGAAAACCCATTTCCGCCAATTGTTTTGCAAAAAGTCCTCTTCCGGAGCCGACATCCAAAATAAAAGCATTAGCTGGAAGTTTTTCCACGAATTTTGCTCCGCGCGCTTTCATTGACAGATGAGTCCAAATATCCGTTCCTGTTTTATAAGCGATTTCAAAATAGTCCTTATGTTCGTCGTTATTTTGCATATCCTTATTATAGCAAAAAATACAAAAAATTTTATTTTTTACTATGAAACCTTTTATGCACATCGAGGAGTTGTTTGTCGGTGACGTGAGTATAGATTTGGGTGGTGGCGATATTGGAATGTCCCAACATCATTTGTACAGAACGAATATCTGCGCCGTTTGAAAGTAAATCGGTTGCGAAACAGTGGCGAATAATGTGTGGAGTTACTTTTTTGGAAATGCCCGATTTGATGGCGTATTGTTTTACAATTCTTTCGATAGATCTACGGGTGAGGGGACCAGGTTCTTTTTTTAACATATCATTATCAACTTGCACAAAAAGAGCATCACTCATATCTTTACGCAAAGCTAAATATTTTTTAATAGCAGTTCTTGCTTCTTCAGACATAAAAACTACTCGCACTTTTCCACCCTTTCCTCGGATTGAAAATTCATCGGCTTTTAAATCAAGGTCGTTGGTCAGGGAACAAAGTTCTGAAACACGGAGTCCAGTGGAAAATAAAAGTTCTAAAATTGCTTTGTCGCGCAGAGATTTTATATCATTTCCTTTTGGCGCTTCAAGTAGTCGAGAGAGTTCGGCTTGGGTGATGAGGTCGAGTGAGCGTTCGGGAGTTTTTGCCAGCTCGATTTTATCTGCAGACATTGATTTGATATCTATTTTTGATAAATATTTTAAAAACATACGCAGAGCTATCATATAGTAGTTTTGTGTTTTTTTTGAAATCGTTGTACCCGGGATCCTTTTTTGTTTCGCGTGCGAAGCAAATTGGCGATTTAGCCAAATACGAAAATCCCGTACGTTTTTATCCGTGATATCTTCTACATTTTTCCAGTTACCATTTTCAAATATTTTTGAGAGATAGTGATCATAATTTTCGATAGTTCTAATACTGGAACCTTTTTCTATTTCCAAGTATTCCAGAAATTCACGTTTTAATTTCTCTATTTCAGAAGCCATAAACATATTCTATCATGGAAGATATTGTGCGACACTACTAAGGGCACTTGCAATTTTTGGGTGTTTATGCTAGTATATTAGACATGTTAGCAACCAAGAAAAAGCAAACAGTTATTAAGAAAAATCGTATTCACGAGACCGACACAGGAAGTCCTGAGGTGCAGGTAGCTATTTTGTCTGTTCAAATTACCGAACTTACCAAACACTTAAAGAAACATAAAAAGGATAATCATTCTCGTCGTGGGCTTATCAAGATGGTAGCTGATAGACGTACTCATTTGAAATATTTGGAACGAAAAGATAAAACTCGCTACAAAGCGCTCGTGAAGAAAATGGATCTTAACTAAAGGCTTCTTAAAATATTCTCGGATTCACAAAATTCTGAAACAAGTGTTTGCTCAACACGCATATTTTTCTACTGAAAAATTGCTATGCTCGGCTCGTCAGCCTGTGCAATGTTTCTCAAACGCTTATTTCAGAATTTTGTATGGCGTTTTGTGTTATACTTAAATTGGTCGAAAATTATAAATTTAATATTTTAAATAATATGACAGTAATAAAACATAAAGAACAAAGAGTAGGAGTTTTTATTGATACGCAAAATCTATATCACTCTGCTCGCAATTTATATAAAGCTCGTGTTAATTTCGGAGCAGTTTTGAAAGAAGCAGTGGCAGGTAGAAAACTTGTACATGCCGTTGCCTATGTCATCACGACAGAAGCAGGGGATGAAAAACATTTTTTCGAAGCATTAGAAAAACTTGGAATTGAAACTAAAACAAAAGATTTACAAATTTTTCATACTGGGACAAAAAAAGGAGATTGGGATGTGGGACTCGCAGTAGATGCTATCAAGACCGCCCCTCGACTCGATACTATTGTAATAGTTTCTGGTGACGGAGACTTTGTCCCGCTGGTGCAATATTTGCAAACGATGACCCAAGTGGAAGTTATTTCTTTTGGGAAATCCACTTCTGCAAAACTCCGTGAAGCAGCGGATGACTTTGTAGACCTATCCGAAAACCCAAAAAAATATTTGATTGGAAATTTCGCAAGGAACTAAGCACGTTAATCAGAAAGTAAAATCTGAGATATTTGTCTCAGGTTTTACTTTTTGGGCAAAAAGTGCTATTGTATATGAGTAAATTATTAGTTAATCAGTTCATTTTCAGACAGATAGTAGTGTTCATCTTTATTAAACGTTAATCAATAAAGTTCCTGCCCCTTCGATAGGGCTCAGGGTAAAGAACAATATTACAGTCTGGATGTGAACTAATCCTTTCGCGAAACGCGAAAGATAAAATGTATGCAAAAGAAAGAATATAGTGTAGAAATTGGCGGAAAAACAATGACCGCTATTTTCACCGATTTAGCAGAGCAAGCGCAAGGCTCGGTGATGTTAAAATATGGCGAGACGATTGTGCTCGCGACTGCTTGTATGTCGCGCGACAAAGAAGTAGGAAAAGGCTATTTTAATTTAACAGTTGATTATGCGGAAAAATTTTACGCTGCTGGAAAAATTTTAGGTTCCAGATTTATGCGTCGAGAAGGGAAACCCTCTGAAGATGCAGTGCTGGCAAGTCGCGTGATTGATAGAACCTTACGTCCACTTTTTGACCAATCAATAAAACATGCGGTGCAAATAATTGTTACGGTTATTTCAGTAGATGAAAATGACCCGACGATTCTAGCAGTAAATGCGGCATCGCTGGCATTACTCGTTTCAAATATTCCTTGGGCGGGTCCTATCGGATGTGTGCGAATTGGAAAATATGACAGTGATATTTTAACCATAAACCCAGCTCAAAATTTACGTGAAACTGACGAGCAATATAAATATGACCTTACGATTTGCGGAAAAGATGGAAACATCAATATGATTGAGGCTTCCGCTCATGAGATTAGTGAAGACGAGCTTGAAACTGCTTTCAAGCGTGCCAGTGAAGAAATCACAAAACTTGAGAATTTCCAGAAAAATATCGCGAAAGAAATCGGCAAAGAAAAAAGAGTAATTGAAAAAGAAAAACTATCTGAAGAATCAGTGAAATTATTTAACGAAAATATTTTGCCGAAAATGGAAGAAGCGATTTTTATTGAAGCCGGGAAAAAGAATATTGATGAATTGCACAATACTTGGAATCAATTAGTAAAAGATACTTATCCAAATCGAGAAGATTTTTCTTTAGAAGATGACCTTTTTGATAATACGGAAAATGAGATGCTTCACAAAAAAGCAATTAAAGAAAACAAACGTGCTGATGGCAGAGCGATGGATGGACTTCGAGAACTTTATGCCCAAGCTGGAGGAATTTCTTCTATTCTTCACGGTTCTGGAATTTTTTATCGTGGAGGCACGCACGTATTTTCTGCCTTAACTCTTGGTGGACCAGAAGACAGACATTTAGTTGATGGAATGGAAGGCAGAGAAGAAAAAAGATTTATGCATCATTACAATTTTCCTCCATATTCTGCTGGAGAAGTTGGACGCTCTGGATTTACTAATCGTCGGGAAGTCGGACATGGCGCGCTTGCGGAAAAAGCACTTGCCATGATTCTTCCTTCAGTTGAAAAATTTCCTTACACGATTCGAATTGTTTCTGAATCAATGGCTTCGAATGGTTCTACTTCTCAAGCATCTATTTGTGCCTCAACTCTTGCATTGATGGATGCAGGGGTACCAATCAAAGCACCAGTTGCAGGAATTGCGATGGGACTTATGTATGAGAGCGACGATAAATATAAAATCTTAACTGACATTCAAGGACCGGAAGACCATTATGGTGATATGGACTTCAAAGTAGCTGGTACTCGCGAAGGAATTACCGCAATTCAACTTGATGTGAAAGTAGAAGGAGTATCAGTAAAAATTTTAACTGAAGCAATGCATCAATCAAAAAAAGCACGACTTGCTATTATTGATACGATTGAAAAAGAAATTCCAAAACCTAGGGCTGATATTTCTCCAAATGCGCCAAGAATATTAATCATCAAAATAAAACCTGATCAGATCGGTATGGTGATTGGTGGTGGTGGAAAAACAATTAAAGAAATCAAAGAAAAATCTGGAGCAGAGATAACAGTGGAAGATGATGGAACAGTTTACTTTACCGGTCGTGGAGATAGCGCTGAAATTGCCAAAAAGATAGTGGAAGAAATGACGCACGAATTTAAGCCGGGAGAAAACTTGAAGGGTGAAGTGGTTAGAATTGCTGATTTTGGAGCTTTTGTGAAGTTGAATGACTTTACAGATGGCCTGGTACACGTTTCTGAAATGGCACCGTTCCGAGTGGAACAAGTTCGTGATTTCTTAAAAGAAGGAATGATTGTTCCGGTTCGAGTTCTTAAAGTAGATATGGAAAGTGGTAAAATCAGTTTATCTATCAAGGCAGCAGATAAGGATTTCTTTAGTAAAAAATAGATAAATAAAATTTTGTTTTCAGTTTTTTCTATTTGTTGTGTTATGATATAACAAATGGCAGAAGAAAATAAAAAAGTTGAAAATGCAGTAGTGGAAACCTATGCGAATGATTTGGCGGGGGTAATTGGCGACAATGAAAATGGAATGGTAAAAAAAATCATCGAAGAGGAAGAACAAAATCGTACTAAAGAAAAAAAAGGATCTCCTGAAAATCAAAGAAATAAAATATTTTTATTTGTGGGCATTTTATTGGTGATTTTGTCTTTCGTGGCGGTGTCTTTAGTTTTTATTTTTCGAAAACAGATTTTTACGGTAGAAGTTGCACCTCAATATATACCGCTCATTTTTACTGACAAAACAGAATTTAAAGAGATTTCTGGACTTAAAAAAGAAGAGATAGTTCAAACGATTTTAAACGAAAAAAATACAGCGGAATTCAAACAAGGAGGAATTGAAGGTATCTTTCTCACTATTGATAAAAAGGTGTTGGGTTTTAGAAAGTTTTTGGATTTAATGGAAGCGAATTTAGATCAAACAAAAATTGATTTTATTGGAGATAACTTTTTGGTTGGTTCTACCAACGAGAATGATACTTCATTATCACCAGCCGATAGGAATTTGTTTATTTTACTTAAAATGCGTTCCATTACTGATGTTTTCGACCCAATGCGAAGCTGGGAAAATAAAATGTTTTTGGATTTGCATGGATTGTTCGGAATTGACCTGAATGCAGATACAAAATATTTACTAGAAAAGGATTTTGAAGACGGAATTGTACAAAACAAAAATGCAAGAATTTTATATGACAAAGATGGAAAAGTGGTACTCATGTATGTTTATGCCACAGATGATTCTTTGATTATCACGAATTCTGAGGAAGCCGTAGCTGAAGTTATTTTACGTCTTGCTTCGAGTCAGATAAAAAAGTAATTCACAGTTTATTTTTTTATAGTTGCTTTTTAATTTTTTAATGCTAATATCTCGGTATGCCTTTAGATAAAAAGAAAATTAAAGAGAAATTAGAAAAAGAGAGAGATGTTTTGGTTGAGGGAATGAAAGACATGGGAAAGTTAAACCCCGAGACCAATGAATGGGAAGCAACCCCAGAAGAAATGAATTATATCGAGACCGACCAAAATGATATGGCTGATCGGTTTGAAGATTTTGAATCTAAGAGTTCTATGATGAAGGTACTTGAAGCAAAACTCAAAAATGTTTTACATGCCTTGCGAGGAGTCGGCAGAGAATCATTTGGAAAATGTGAAGTTTGCAAGAAAGAAATAGAGCTTGCACGAATGGAAGCAAATCCAGCAGCAAGAACTTGTAAAAAACATATCAATAGTTAAAATTATAAAAATCAAAAATTTCTGCGTCTTCGCCCTCGGAGACATAAGGACAGGGAAACCACGACGCTTAAAATTTTTATTTTTATAATCTTTTATAATTTTAAATTATTATGTCATTTGCAAAAGTTTATTCGGCACAAGTAAACTTACTTTCTGGGAAAATAGTAACGATTGAAGTGGACCTCTCTCGAGGACTCCACTCTTTTTCAATAGTTGGACTTCCGGATAAAGCAGTAGATGAGTCGAAAGACCGAGTAAGCTCGGCTATTAAAAATTCAGGTTTTGGTTCTCCAAAAGCTAAAAATCAAAAAATAATCGTTTCACTTTCACCAGCTGACCTTAAAAAAGAAGGGCCATTTTTTGACCTTGCGATTGCGCTTTCTTATCTGCTTGCTTCAGGTGACATTAAATTTAATCCAGAGAAAAAAATTTTTCTCGGAGAGCTTGGACTCGATGGAACCTTGCGCCGGATTCGCGGGGCTTTACCTTTAGTGCAAGAAGCGAAACGTCAAGGATATGAAGAAATTTATTTGCCGAAGGAAAATGCGATTGAAGCAGCTCTAGTAGATGGAATAAAAATTTTTGGCGCGGAAAATTTAAATGAAGTAGTAGAACATATTAATGAAACAAAAAATCCAGAAAATAAAGAAAAGAAAAAAATCAGAATTCAACCAAAAACAGAAATAAATTATAAAAAAGAAATCAGAAATTCTGATTTTAAAGATATTCGTGGACAAGAGGGAGCAAAGCGCGGTCTTGAGATAGCTGCTGCTGGTGGACATAATCTTTTGATGTATGGACCACCAGGGACTGGAAAGACGATGCTTGCAAGAGCCTTCTCAGGACTTTTGCCAGATTTGTCTTTAGAAGAAGTATTAGAAATAACAGGGATTCATTCTGTCGCTGGAGCAACTCAAGGAGAACTTGTCTCAGTTTCTCCTTTTCGGGCACCACATCATACCTCGTCTTATGTTTCTTTGATTGGTGGAGGAGCTTATCCGAAACCTGGAGAAGTGACTCTTGCTCATCGGGGAGTTTTATTTTTAGATGAGTTTCCTGAATTTGAAAAACGCGTGATTGAATCTTTACGTCAACCTCTCGAAGATAACATTGTTTCTATTTCGCGTGCTCGGGGCTCGGCTATTTTTCCTTCGAATTTTATTTTAATTGCGGCGATGAATCCATGTCCGTGTGGCAATGCCGGCAATAAACAAAAAGCTTGTATTTGTAAACCTTCCGATTTGGACAGATATAAAAGAAAATTATCAGGACCAATAATGGATAGGATTGATTTGTCGGTTTCTGTTGGAAATGTGGATTACAAAAAACTAGGAGAAGAAGGGAAAGGGGAAAATAGCGAAATGATAAAAAAGAGAGTAAATAAAGCACGTGAAATTCAAAAAAATCGTTTTCAAAAATTTAATAGGAATATCAGCACAAACAGTGAAATGAACGTGAAAGATTTATCTAATATTATAAAGATAGATGAGAATGTTAGAAAAATATTAGATGATAGTGCCGAACGTTTAACTTTATCTGCTAGGGCTTATCATCGAATAATCAAAATTGCACGTACTATTGCAGATTTAGAGAATTCGGAAGATATCAAACAAAAGCATATCCTCGAAGCTTTGCAATATAGACCGAAAGTAAACGCGTAGTGTAATCTATTTTTGATACCAGCGTCATCAGATGTGAGTATTCGAGCTCAAATTATTAACAATTTTATCAAATAAATTTTATGTTTAAAAATAACAAATTTATGTTTTTAGGGTTAGTAGGGAGTCTTGTCTTTGCGGTTGTTTTTTCGACAGCTACTGCATTTGCACAGGTAGCAACCTATTCCCAAATCAATGGTAGTACAACCTTAAAGGTCGGGTCAAAGGGAGCAGATGTTTCAACTTTACAAAAGTTTATGGCATCTAATACAGATATTTATCCTGGTGGTTTGGTAACTGGGTATTTTGGAGGAATGACTAAAGCTGCAGTTATTCAATTCCAGATTGCTTATGATCTTTCTGCCGATGGTGTTGCAGGCAGAATAACCAAAAACAAAGTAAATAGTCTTATTTCCGCTGGATATGGACTTGATATTTACGCTCCAGGTATCAACAATCTTTCAGTTGTTCCATCTGGAAGGAATGTCAATATTTCTTTCAACAGCAATGAGTTAGTAAAAGCAACTGTCTTTTATGATACCAGTGCAATTGATTTTAGTAATTGGCATGATACAGAAGTGTCGTTGGCGACCCCTAATATTTCAGGGACGCAGAACTCAGATAGTACTTTTAGTCAAAATAAACAATTTACTTTAAGTAATCTTTCTGCAAATACGACTTACCACTATATGGTAACTGCGACAGATGGTAGCGGAAATACTTCAGCTACTTGGCCAACTACCTTTACAACAGGACAATAAAACTTAATACAAGAAACTAAAAAAACCGCCGATCGGCGGTTTTTTTAGTTTGGGTGGTTATATAATAATTTAAGCTTTATGAGTCCTCGATGTATCTGTACTGCGATAGAATTTTTTGTTTGTCCCGTAATGAGAGACATTTCTTCAAGAGAGAGGTCTTGCGCGTATCTCATTCGCATTACTTTTTGGTATGCTTCTGGTAAATGCGCTATTAATAAAAGAGCAGCTTTTCCATCTAAAACGTTGATTATTTTTTCAGAACTATTTTCACTAGGCTCAAAACCTTTTTCTGCCAGAGCATCAAGTGAGGTTGTTTTATGTTTTCGATATTGATCTATAATAAGATTATTTAATACATGGTAAAGAAAAGCTTTCATTATTTCTATTTTCCCTCCTTTTACAAGATAGCTCCATGTTTTTATAAAAGTATCTTGCACCAAATCTTCTCCAATTACGTGATTGCTCGTTTTAAAAAATGCACGCGCGTTAAGTCCCTTATCAAAATCAAGATGTGCTTTAGTTAACAAATCATTCATTTTCTGCATTTTTTTCGGGGTCATAATACAACTGAAGCCGTTTTAGGGCTATGTTTATTACGTTATTATTACAGCGACCTTTGGATAACGGTATTTTATCAAGTGTTATATGAAAAAAAGATGAACAGGAAATTATTTTTTATTACATATTAGTTACACAGTAATATGATTCTAAAAAAGACAAGATTGAATTTTAAGTATATATGTTTTGTGGTATTTAACTAGGTGTAATGAGTTCATAACTTTTACGTCTAAAGTAATATGAAAACAAATAAAAAAGAAGAAAAAGAAATAATTAAACCAGTTGAACCTAAATTAATAAAAGAATTATGGGAAAAAAGTTGGACATATATTAAAACAGTCGTGGATGTCGTGCGAGAACCAGTTTTAATCCTTGATAAGGATCTTAGGGTAATGACAGCTAACGAATCCTTTTTTCGAACATTTCAAGTGGAGCAAAAAGACACTACGAATAAACATGTATACGAACTTGGGAATGGACAATGGAATATCCCAGCTTTAAAAAAACTTTTAGAAGATATCTTACCAAAAAATACTTTTTTCAAGGGCTTTGAAGTTATCCACGAATTTCCTTTTATCGGACGAAAAGTGATGATCTTAAATGCTCGTCAGATTCATTTTAAAGAAGACACTACGCTTGAAACATTTCCTCCTATTATTCTACTTGCGATGGAAGATGTGACTGAAATAATGCTTGTAGCTGAAACTCTTGCGAGTCATGCGAACAGTGTCGAAACAAAATTAACTGAAAAAACCCAAAAGCTAGAAAATCAAATTTCAAGATTGCAGAAAGAAATCATTATCCTCAAAAAAAACAAGAAGGTTTGATTATCATTAATTTACTTTAAATATATGTTAACAACAATAGCTGTCATTTTAGTAATTTTATGGCTTCTCGGAATGATTACTTCTTTTACCTTGGGTGGATTTATCCATGTGCTTTTAGTAATTGCAGTGATAATGATTCTTATTAGACTTATCAAGGGGGAGAGGATTCTATAAATAAACAAATTAAATCTAAAAGAACCAAAAAGAAAACCTATTTTGAGGGTTTTCTTTTTGGTTGAGTTATCCACAGCTTGTTTGTTGACAGTGAACGAGCGTTCACATATACTATATACGTTGGTCGTTTATAAAAAATAATTATATATAATATGTCACAAAAACAATATTTAAAAATGTTAGAGAGGGAAATCCACAAGATTAATCAAGAGATTGATTTCAAAATCTTGCGCGGAGAAAACTACTCCAAAGAAGCTCGGGACCATAAACTTCTCCTTAAAAAAGTTCGCTATAATACCAGAAGGACTTTCTTTAAAAGTCTCAAAGAAAGATTTTTTCCTACTTTTTTTAAATTTCAATTCTAAAAAAGAGAAATGGCTAAAAACATTTATCAAACAAAAATAGAATCTTTCTACGGGGACAATAAGAGGATGCCTACTTATTCTGAAATGATGAAACTTTTTGGTTTCAAATCAAAGAACGCGGTTTTCCGAATTGTTGAAAAATTAATGGAGGCGGGGCTCGTGGCGAAAGACCACCTAGGACGGCTTATTCCATCTGAAACATTCGGGGAGATTCCAAAGCTTGGCCTCGTGAAAGCCGGTTTTCCATCCATAGTTGATGAGATTCCAGACGATACTATCAACCTTGATGATTTTTTGATTGGGAATAAATCGCTCACCTATATGCTTGAAGTTGATGGCGACTCAATGATAGACGCGCATATTGAAAAAGGGGATATGGTGCTCGTGGAAAAAACAAACAATGCGAAAGATGGTGATATTGTGATTGCCGAAGTGGATGGAGAATTCACTCTAAAATATTTCCGTGAGAAAGGAAACAAAAAATGGCTCGAACCAGCCAATAAAAATTTCAAACCGATTTATCCAATCCAGAGCTTGAATGTGATAGCGAAACTAAAGGCGGTGATTCGGAAGTATTAAAACTGTTTTTAATTATAAAGATTTGTTATAGTAGGATTATGTTAAATACATTACAAAAACCAAAAATAGTTGTAAAATCAATAAAAAAAAGCTTATACGAGCCTTATTTTAAGGCAAAGAATATTTTAATACACAACGATGATATTTTAACAATTACTTCTATACCAGAAAGTTCGATTGACTTAATTATTACATCACCACCTTATAATGTTGATATTCATTATAATTCTAACGGGGATAATTTATCTTATGAAGATTATTTAGAATTTACTGAAAAATGGATTAAAAAGTGTTTTGATTTAGCCAAAAGTGAAGGAAGATTTTTACTAAATATTCCCCTTGATAAAAATAAAGGAGGGCAAAAATCTGTTGGTGCGGATATTACTCAAATAGCAAAAAAGGTTGGTTGGAAGTATCATTCAACAATTATTTGGAATGAAGGAAATATTTCTCGCCGTACTGCGTGGGGCTCTTTTATGTCTGCCTCTGCTCCTTATGTTATAGCACCAGTAGAATTAATTTTAGTTTTATATAAAGATAGTTGGAAAAAAACTGGTATTAGTAGAGAAAATGATATTACAAAAAAAGAATTTATGGATTGGACAAATGGTGTTTGGACATTTAATGGACAAAGTAAAAAAGGAGCAGGAGGACATCCAGCTCCTTTCCCCGTTGAATTGCCAAGACGATGTGTAAAACTTTTTAGTTTTATTGGAGACACTGTATTAGACCCATTTTTGGGAAGTGGCTCTACTTTAATTGCATCCTCCTTGCATAATAGAAAAGGGATAGGTATTGATATTGATAAAGGTTATTGTGATATAGCTATCAAAAGGTTAGAGCAAGAAGCAAATATTAATCAAGTTAGTTTATTAAAATAGATAAAATGAAAAAAGAAAATAATAACTTAGTTCAGTCAGATTTGCTTATAGAATTTTTTAAGAAAAATCCGAACAGAGACGTTAAACATCCTGAGGTTGTTGATTGGGTAGTTGATACTTATAAAAAAAGAACAGGAAAAATTTTTCGTGACCCAGACAGGGCAATTCGAAAATTATCACAAAGTGGTTTTTTAATAAAAATCGCAAAAGGAATTTATAAATATGATCCTAGTAAGGCATATAAAAGAAAATTAGAAGATTTTACTCCGGCAATTAAACGGGCTATTTTCAAAAAGAATAATTTTAAATGTGTAATGTGTGGAAAAGGAAGAGAAAATGGTGTTGAGATACATGCAGATCATATTAAACCGAAAGATTTTGGTGGAGAAGCTACTTTAGAAAATGGGCAAACACTTTGTAGTAAGCATAATTTTATGAAGAAAAATTTAAATCAGACAGAATCAGGTAAGAAAATGTTTCTGGAACTTTATAGGTTAGCGAAAATTTCAAGGGAAGAATCTCTTATTAAGTTTTTTACTGAAATATTAGAAGTATACGAAAAGAATAATATGAATGGTCACATAGAATGGAAAAAATAATCAAAAATAAGAAACATGAAATCTAATAATAAAGTTGAGCAAGAACAAGAATACTTTCCTATCACGAGCGTATGCAGAGATGATTTAGAAGAGGTTGGTTTTGATACAAAGAATGTGGACGATAGTACAATGTCAAAATTAGCCTCTAAAATGGCGGATGCGTATTGTGAGTTTGCATTTTGGGAAGATTTAGAGATGATTGCAGAATATTTGAAAATAAAAAAACATAAAAAATAATGCATGCATAAAATAAGCAAAGTAGAGGCTTTAGATGTAAAAAGGTGTTTTGTGATATCTCAATTAATCAAAAGACAAAATTTTAAAAATTATTTTACTATAGTATTCCTTTTTTTGTTTAGAAAAGGATATATGAAGAATGTTTCCTTAGAAGACTTTAACGGAAGACTTAAAAATGCGAAAGAAATAGTTCTTGGAATGAAAGAAAGTGAATTGGACAAGATTCTTAAAACAGAATGGAAAAAAAGACTGGTGACTTACAATAAGAGCGATTGGTATTTAGCTGAGGTATCTCCTAATGAAACTGGAGTATGGAGAAGAGCTGGTGAATTACCGCTTGAATGGACCAATGGCTCTTTGAGTGAAACTGCTCAGAAAGTAAAATATGCACTTGATACAAATTCTAAAAAATTTAATAAAAATAGGGCAAAATATACAATCCAAAATATGCTCAAAACAAATGTTGGACAATTACAAAATGAGAAATATTTATTTCCAATAATGTTTCAAGGTGGTTTTGGAACTAGGGGAAGAAAAAGACTGAAAAGACAAATGAAATACGATATTGATGACGGATGTATGCGTTCTATAGCCTTGACTATCTCTGGGGTAGAATCAATAAAAGCATATGTAGGTTTTCCTAAAGAGTAATTCATAAATCAAAAACACCCATGAAAGGGTGTTTTTGATTTTATCTCGAGATAAATATTATTCTACTGCGTCCTTCAAAGCTTTTGCGGCTCTGAATTTTGGAACTTTTTGAAATATTGTAACGAAACTAAAGGCGGTGATTCGGAAATATTAGAATTTTCTTCTTTTGCAACAAATAAATATTTTGATATAATCCCTCTCATGAGGGAAAATTTTTTTGACCGAGGAAGTAAAGTAAAAAAAATAATTAAAGGAGTCACATTTGGAGCATCAATGCTTGGGAGTTTATTGGTTCCAAGGGAATCTACTGGTCAAAATCAAAATACTAATTTTGCGGATACTCCAGAAGGTAGAGCATTGGTTAATAAATATGCTTATACTTTGCCGGCAAATGAAGAATATCAAAAATCTCCCGATTTATATTGGGATAAAGTTTTGTTTGAGATTCGAGAAAAGAATCCGGACCTTTCGGGCGAGGACTTAGATGATATTCTTAAAGAAATTCAAAATCCTTTAATTAGGCCAGAAAATTCTACGGTGCGTGCAAAACATACCGAAGATGCATCAGGCCCTGAAAATATAAAAGAACTAGACTTAAATTCTCCGGAAGCAAATCCGGATTTAGTGAACTTAAAATATAAATATAATCAGAATCTTGAACAAAAAAGACCTTCCAATCGAACTGGAATTGTTGATGATGATGTGTATTAGAATACTCAAAACAAAAACACCCTTCGATAAACTCAGGGTGTTTTTGATTTGAGTATTCTCCTCGCGCGAGGGGAATTATTATTCTACTGCGTCCTTCAAGGCCTTTGCGGCTCTGAATTTTGGAACTTTCTTAGCAGCCACTTTAACTTGCTCTCCGGTCTTTGGATTGCGAGCCATTCTTGCAGCTCGGCCTTTTACGGAAAAGATTCCGAAGCCAGCGATTGAGACTTCACCGCCCTTTTTCATAGTGCCGATGATGGTATCAAACAATCCATCCACGATTTCCTCAGCTTGTACTTTAGTACCACCGAGTTTTCCGTGTACCCATTCAACTAGTCCTTGTTTATTCATATATTTATAAAGTGATTTTTATAATATTTCGACCATTTAGCGAACAAATTACTACTTATACATTATATACTAAGGGTTTTTTAAGGCAATAGTTAAAAAGTGTATTCCATTTATAGCTAAAATTTTCAAAAATTTGACAAAAGAGTGATAATATTTTGATTTTGTCTAAAAAAGTAGTTTCTTTTATGATTAAATTACGATTTTTGTGGTTGTTGTGAGATAATAAATGTATGGAAAATCAAACAAAAGTTTGTCAAAAATGTGAAGAGAGTTTTATCGTAGATTCAGATGATTTTAATTTTTACGAAAAGATGAAAGTTCCAGCTCCGACCTGGTGCCCAGATTGTCGTTTACAACGAAGATTAGCATTTCGTAATGAAAGATCTTTATATAAACGCCCCTGTGAACTCTGTGGAGTGGATACTATTTCTATGTATGATCCAGATAAAGGGATTATAAATTATTGTAGTGAATGTTGGTGGAGTGATAAATGGAATGCAGAAGACTATGCACAAGATTATGATTTTTCTAAACCTTTTTTCCAGCAATTTGAGGAGCTTATAAAAAAAGTTCCACATCAAAACGTTTCTGTTAGTTATAAAACACTAACCAATAGCAATTTCACAAATATGAATCATTATTTGAAAAGCTGTTATTATCTTTTCAATTCTGATTATAATGAAAAATGTTCCTATGGAGAAGAAATTGAACATTCAACCGAATGTGTAGATGTTACTATGGCTGAAAATACACAAATTGCTTATGAATGTGTAAATTGTGTTAAGTGTTATGAAATATATTATTCTGTTGATTGTGAAAGTTCTCACGATATATGGTTTTCAAAAAATCTAGTAGGTTGTTCTAATTGTTTTAGTTGTGTGAATTTACGAGGTCAGCAATATTGTATTTTTAATGAAAAATATACAAGAGAGGATTATCTAGAAAAAATAAAAGAATTTAATTTAGGCTCACATAAAGCTGCCAAAGAAAATAAACTAAAAGCTTTAGAATTTTGGTTAAAATTCCCAAACAAGTATATGCATGGAATTCAGAATTTAAGTTCTACGGGCGACTATGTGGACCATTCAAAATATGTTACAAATTCATTTATTGCAACGGGAGGTGAACATTGCAGATATTGCATGTGGCTTATTGTGAAAAATAACAAAGATTGTTATGACTATACTCAATTTGGCGAAAACGCAGAAAAGGTTTATGAAACCGCTGTGTGTGGGAAAAATATTTACAATGTCATAGGAGGCAATAGAGTTTTAGATAGTAGAGATATTCACTATTCGATGTTTTGTCAAAATAATGATAGTAATTTATTTGGGTGTATTGGTCTTTTAAGTAAAGAATATTATATTTTAAATAAACAATATTCAAAGGAACAATACGAAGAACTTTTACCAAAAATTATTAAACACATGACTGATATGCCTTATGTTGATAAAAAGGGACGCACTTATGTGTATGGTGATTTCTTTCCAACTGAAATTTCTACCTTTGATTACAACGAAACATCCGCTCAAGAATTTTTCCCTTTAGTAAAAGAAGAAGCAGAAGATCAAGGATTTTCTTGGAAAGAACCAAAAGAGAAAAATTATAAAATTACAATGAGACCGGAAGATTTGCCTGACGATATAAAGGATGTAAAAGATGACATCACATCTTTAATAATTGGTTGTGAACACGAAGGAAACTGCAAGGAACAATGCACTACCGCTTTTCGAATCATAGAATCTGAGCTTAATTTTTATAGGTCACACGATTTACCTTTGCCGAGATTGTGTCCGAATTGCAGGCATTATCAGAGAGTTGAAAATAGGAATCCAAATAAACTCTGGCATAGAAAATGTATGAAAAAAGGTTGTGAAAATGAATTTGAAACGTCATATTCTCCAGATAGACCTGAAATAGTTTATTGTGAAAGATGCTATAAGCTAGAAGTATACTAAAAATCAAAAAACTCCCCATCTGGGGAGTTTTTTGTGAGGTGTTTTGATTTTATCTGGCGTATTCGATAATTCTCGTTTCGCGGATCATGGTAACTTTAATTTCACCTGGGTATTTGAGTTCTTGTTCTATTTTTATTGCAACATCACGAGCCATGAGTTTGGCTTCAGCATCAGAAATTTTTTCAGGGGTAACAAAGATTCTTATTTCACGGCCTGCTTGTAGAGCATATGATTTTTCTACAGCAGGGAAACCGTTAACCAGTGCTTCTAAGTCTTGTAAACGTTTCAAATAATTTTCTACTGAATCACGTCTTGCTCCAGGGCGTCCTCCGGAAATAGCATCAGCTGTTTGGACGATAACTGCTTCGATAGTTTCATAAGGATAATCTTCATGGTGTGATTTCATGGCAGTGATAATTTTTTCATCCGCGCCGAACTTTTGTAATATACGCATTCCGATTTCAATATGGGTTCCTTGTACTTCGTGGTCTAGAGCTTTTCCGATGTCGTGTACAAGAGCGCCCGCTTTAGCAATAGCAACGTCTGCATGTAATTCTTCCGCCAACATTCCAGCGATGTGAGCCATTTCAATGGAATGTTGTAAGACATTTTGTCCATAACTAGTTCGGAAATAGAGTCGTCCGATGATAGCAACGATGCGTGGGTCAAAGTTGAATATTCCGCATTCATAAACCGCTTGTTCTCCTTTTTCTTTAATAATTTTATTGATTTCTTCTTTCGCTTTTTCAACTAGTTCTTCAATTTTAGCTGGCTGGATACGCCCGTCCAATATCAAATTTTCAAGTGCTACGCGAGCGACTTGTCGGCGGACTGGGTCAAAGGAAGAAATGACGATAGAACCTGGAGTATCATCCACGATGAGTTCTACTCCTGCGACTCTTTCAAAGGCTCGAATATTTCGGCCTTCTTTTCCGATGATTTTACCCTTGATTTCATTGTTTGGGATTGCGACAGTGGTGGTCATTAAATCAGAAGCGGTACTGACAGCAAGACGTTGAATCGAAGTGGCTAAGATTTCTTTTGCCCTTTGTTCTAATTTTTCTTCATTATTGTTTTCTAGTTTTTGAATTTTAACTAGAACATCTTCCTCGTATTTTTTCTCTACGTCTTTGATAAGTTCTTCTTTTGCTTCTTCTTCGGTTAATCTCGCTATTTTTTCGAGTTCATTTTTCTTTTCTTCTTCAATTCTTGAGACCTTTTCCTGTATTTTTTTCACTTCTTCTACTTTTAGTTTTATGTTCTCAACTTCTTTATCTATTTCTGTTTGTCTTGCATCCAATAGCTCATCTTTTTTAATGAGTCTTTTTTCTGTTTCTTTGAATTCTACCTCCTTTTTCTTTTCTTCTTCTTTTAACTCCGCTAGTCTTCCCTCTGATTTTTTCTTGGCTTCATCTGTGATTTTTTGTGCCTCTTCTTTTGCTCCAACTATCATCTGCTTGATATCAATTTCAATTGATTTCTTTTGTCCGAGCGCGATAATAACACGGAGATAATATCCGATTAAAACACCTAAAAGGAGCACGATGGCTCCGACTATTAATACTGTTAATGTTATACTCATAAGCTTTATGTCAGCTTACAAGAACGGGCCACTATATTTGTGGTTCTATTTTCGTCCTATAAAAGATATGAAAATTTCTCTTTAAACAACTCATATTGTGTGGGATATTCCTGTAAACCAAATCAAAATAATTTTTTAAATTCAACTTACTCAATATAACAAATGTTTCACCTTTTGTCTATACATCAAAAATCCCCTGGTTTATGTCAGGGGATTTTTGCATTTTTATTTACCTTCAGGCTTTTTGGATTTTAGGACTATTTCATCTATCACTCCATATTTTTTGGCTTCATCGGCATCCATAAAGAAATCTCTTTCTACATCTTTTTCTATTTGGGCGAGTGGTTTACCTGTATTTTTAGCAAGTAATTTGTTTAAATTATCTCTGGTTTTTAGAATATGTTTTGCGGTGATGGCGATATCTGTCGCTTGGCCTTCTACGCCACCGAGCGGTTGGTGAATCATGATCTCAGCATTTGGTAAGATAAATCTTTTACCTTTTTTCCCAGCAGACAAAATAATAGCGGCACCAGAAGCGGCTAACCCTACGCAGAAAGTGGAAACGTCTGGGCGGATATGATTCATGGTGTCCACGATTGCCATGGTGCTAGTGACGGAACCTCCTGGAGAATTGATGTAAAAGAAAATGTCCTTTTTAGCATCTTCTGATTCCAAAAATAAAAGTTGCGCAATGACTATATTGGCGACATTGTCATCAATTGGTCCAGCTAAAAATACGATTCGTTCCCGCAAAAGGCGAGAATAGATATCATAAGCTCTTTCTCCAAATTGTGATTTTTCTATAACTGTTGGTATTAACATAATGTTTATATATTAAACTAATAATATTAACTTTTCATGAAGAAAGTTAATTATACTACTAATTTTGATTTTCTAAGAATTGAAATACCTTTTCATTAGTAAGCACATTTTCGGCATGAAGTTCGGCTCTTTCTGGGTCGGCATCTTTGTAGTGTTCTAAAATCATGGCTACTTCTTTAGCTACTTGTTCGGGGTCGGCGGAAATATTTTCTACTTTTGAAATTTTATTGAGTACTAGGGCAAGCTTTGCTTTTTTCTCGGCATCCCCGCGGAATTCTTTTCTAATGTCTTCTATCGTCTTATTGATATGTTTTAAATAATCCTCAAACTTAAGGCCCATTTGAGTAATGTCTGATTCCATACGGTATAAAATCTTATCAAGTTCTATTTCGATTAAGATTTCTGGCATATCAACTTTTGTTTCATCAATTACTTTCTCTACGATTTTTAGTCGAGTTTTTTCTTTTAATTGATTTTCTTTTTCGAGTTTAATGTTGTCTTTTAATTTCGTTTTGAAATCAGCTACATTTTCGAAGGGTCCGAGTGCTTTTACAAATTCATCGTTAAATTCAGGTAGTTCTGGTTCTGGCATCTTTTCATCTTCAGTATGAACTTCACCTTCCTTATGAACATGTTCAGCCATGTGGACTTTCGGAGCACGAGATTTTCTGATATCCATGATAGTATTTTCTACTTCCTCATCTTTTACTGTGATATCTTTTTCTTCAATTGAAATACCAGAGATTGTTTCCTTGGCGATTTTTTTGTAATCTGGTAATTCCATTTCTGGAATCACCGTGGTCTTGATTTTAAATCCAAGAGGATTATTGCGAGCAAGTTTTGTGATACCTATTTCAGGTCTTGAAATGGCATCTATTTTTTCTTCTTCTAACATTTTTGGATAATATTCCACCAAAGCCATTTCAGCCATCTCTTCCAAAATACGAATCTCTGAAATTTTCGAAACTAAAACATTTTCCGGCACCTTACCTTTTCGGAAACCATCTATTTCTATGTTTTCACCTAGTTTTTTAAGAGCTTTTTGGTAATAACTTTCAAAAACAGAGGCTTCTATTTCTCCTTCGATTTCCACCTCGCTTTTTGGTAATTTTGTTATATTTATTTTTGTCATGTTCCCATCTTATACTAAAAGAAAATTATTTTCAAATTAAAAATCCCGCTTCTGGCGGGATTTTTAGAAGTCAGTATTATTGTATTTTTTCCGTATCTACCCCGACATTAGTATCGGTATTTTTTAAATCTTGTTCTAATGTTTTTAATTCATTTAGGTTTGCTGCATTGATTGCATCTGCCTGCATCTTTTGTCTTTGTTGTTCTATTTTTATTTCTTTTATTTTTGTTTGCCAAATATAAATACCACCGATAATCAAGATGACTATTATTATGATTGAGCCAATTAAGGCGCCATGTGATTTTTTTTCTGATTCCATAATTTTATCTTAGATTTTATCTCTTTGAGATAGTTAATAATAATTATTGAGTATTTTCTTCGGTGGTAGATTTTGTTGCTTCTATTTTGTTCTGGACTTCTCCTTTGAGAGATTGGACAGCCTGATTCAACGCAAGATGAGCATCTTTTACTAAAGTTTGGATATCCAGAGTCAATTGTTTTAATTGATTTTTCGCATCTTTTGAAAGTTCGTTTGTAGAACCTGAAAGCAAGGTGCTCGCTTCGGCAATTTTTGTTTTTATTTCTGTTGTTTTACTGTCTACAATTATGATTTGAGCTTTTGCATTGTCTATATTTATTCCTTGTGTTTCGAGTTTTGTTATTTTAGTGTTTACACTATCTTTTAAAGAATCTATTTTTTCCACGGCAACATCAAATTTCTGGAGCGCTTCTTCTCTACCGGCTATTCTTGTTTCGGCTGTCTTTGCTTTTACTTTGTTTTTTATATTTTGAATACTTGCTTTCAAATCTTCCATTTTTTGTTTTGCATCCTCTCTTATTTTTTCCACTTCATTTTGAATTGTCGCTTTGTCCACATTTACATTTTCTTTTAATTGTTCTGTTTCTGCTTGAGCTTTTTCTCTATTAACTTTAATAGTGTCTTTTGTTTCTGTTAATGTTTCCGTTGCTTGTGTTTTTTTTATCATACCGGCATCTCTTCCAATTGCGCTTGAATTATTTGTTTGTGCGAAAGCAGATGTTCCCAAGGAAACAGTAAGTGCACAAACAAAAAGAATACTTAAATATTTTTTCATAGTTAAATTTAATTTATTAAGTTAATAATTTTATCCTTTTATTATAACAAGAAAGCAACGATAAGCAACGCAACGATATTTAGAATTTTGATCATCGGATTGATAGCAGGACCGGCAGTATCTTTGTATGGGTCGCCGACAGTATCACCAGTGACGGCTGCTTTGTGAGCATTACCACCCTTGCCTCCATAGTTTCCACTCTCGATATATTTTTTAGCATTATCCCAAGCACCTCCACCAGAAGTCATTGAAATTGCTACAAAGAGTCCAGTAATGATAGAACCAATTAGAAGTCCACCTAAGGCAACTGGTCCTAAAATAAATCCTATAAGGATTGGGGTAAGAACAGGAATAAGTGCAGGCACAATCATTTGTTTAATAGCACTAGTTGTAACGATATCTACACACTTTCCGTATTCTGGTTTACCACTTCCATCCATAATTCCTTTTATTTCTTTAAATTGTCTGCGAACTTCATCTACAACTTTTCCGGCAGTTTTTCCGACCGCTTCCATACAAAGTGCTCCAAAATAATAAGGCAAAAGTCCACCGATTAATAATCCGACAATAACTCTCGGATCACTCAAATCAAAATTCATAATACTTCCAGTGATATGTCTGATTTCTTCCGTGTAAGCAGAGAAAAGAACTAAGGCAGCAAGCCCGGCTGAGCCGATAGCATAACCCTTAGTCACAGCCTTGGTAGTGTTTCCGACTGCATCAAGAGGATCGGTAACATTTCGAACAGAATCTGGTAAATTAGACATTTCGGCAATTCCGCCAGCGTTGTCGGTGATTGGTCCATAAGCGTCGATGGCCACAATAATTCCAGTCATGGAAAGCATAGACATAGCAGCAACAGCGATACCGTAGAGTCCTCCAAAATAATAAGTAATTAAAATTCCAAGTACGATTGTAAGAAGTGGTAGTGCGGTTGCTTTCATAGAAATCGCTAAACCTTGGATCACATTTGTACCGTGTCCTGATTGTGAAGCTTTGGCTATTGATTGAACAGGGGAGTATTTAGTAGAAGTAAAATATTCGGTGATGATAACGAGCGCTCCGGTGACTAGGAGTCCAGTGATAGCACAAATAAATAAATCCATGACAGTGTATCCGAGTGGATTGCCAGTCATCAGCAATTTGGTAACTGGATAAAAAGAAATAGCAGCGAGAACACCAGAGGCGATTAATCCTTTGTAAAGTGCTCCCATGATATTATTTTTCTTTCCTAACTTTACAAACCAAGTTCCGATGATAGAACAAATTATCGCGATTCCTCCAAGTACTAGAGGATAAAAAAGTGCTCCTTTAAAATCTACGAAAAGAAGGGACCCAAGGAGCATTGTTGCGACAGAAGTGACAGCATAAGTTTCAAAAAGATCAGCAGCCATACCAGCACAATCTCCGACATTATCTCCGACATTATCTGCAATTACAGCAGGATTTCTTGGGTCGTCTTCTGGAATACCAGCTTCTACTTTTCCGACGAGGTCTGCACCGACATCAGCTGCTTTGGTAAAAATTCCTCCACCAAGTCTAGCAAAAACAGAAATCAAAGATGCTCCGAAACCAAGACCGATCAAAGATTTTACGTCTCCAGTTAAGGTATACAAAACAGTTACTCCAAGAAGGGCAAGACCGACTACTAAAAGTCCAGTTACCGTACCTCCTTTAAAGGCAACATCTAATGCTTCTTTTAAACCTCCACGTGCCGCTTCAGTGGTTCGGACATTGGCTCGGACTGAAACATTCATTCCGACATATCCAGCGAGGGCTGACAAAAATGCTCCCAAAATAAAACCGAGAGCAGAATAAATTCCGAGTCCCCACCAAAGAACAAAGAAAAGAACTACTGCGATAACGCCAATAGTTTTATATTGTCTATTTAAATAAGCCTTAGCACCTTCGGCAATAGCACTTGCAATACTTTGCATTTTTTCATTACCAGCGCTTTTTTTTAAAATTGATTTTGCGAGAAGTAAACCATAAACGATTGATATAACTGCACAAACAATTGCAAACAATAAATATATACTCATAAATTTTTTTACCCACACCTCTGGCGGGGCAAGTTAATAATAATTTATAATATTTTTAATCTACTTTAGCTTTTTTTGTTTTTGATTTTTTAACTTTCCCTAGGGCAGGCTCAGGTCGTTCAGACTCTGAAAGTCTATCAGACTCGATGAGACCTTCGGCTTTTTTTGTTTCTTCTTCTTCATTAATTTCAACTTTTTCTCCATCAGTAGAAGCGATTTCTTTTCCATCTCCTTTAATATCAATTCTCCAACCAGTCAATTTGGCGGCGAGACGAACATTTTGTCCTCCTTTACCAATAGCCAGAGAAAGCTGATCATCGGAAACTTCTACTACTGCTTTATGTTCACGCTCATCGACGGTGATTGAAATAACTTTTGCGGGAGAAAGAGAATTAGAAACAAAAACTTTTGGATCCTCTGACCAAGGAATGATATCAATCTTTTCTCCTCCAAGTTCTTGAGTGATAGTATTTACTCTCGTGCCTTTTTGTCCGACGCAAGAACCGACAGGGTCAATATGTTCGTCGTTGGAGCTAACTGCTATTTTTGATCTAGCGCCTGCTTCGCGAGCGATTGATTTTATTTCTACAATTCCACTTTGGATTTCTGGCGCTTCGATGGAAAAAAGTTTTTCAATAAATTTTGGATGAGTGCGAGAAAGACGAAGATTGATCCCTCGGGGTGTATCTTCTACAGAATATAAATAAGCGCGGATACGTTGACCTCTCTGTAAATATTCTCCAGGAATTTGTTCTTCGGTAGGCAAAATTCCTGTTGCACGATTGAAATCAATGTAAACATTTCCACGTTCTATTTTTTGGACAATGCCTCCGATTATTTCTCCTTCTTTGGTGCCATATTCATCAATAATAGAAGTGCGTTCTGCTTCACGAATTCTCTGCACGATGACTTGTTTGGCAGTTTGAGCTGCAATGCGTCCATAATCTTCTTTTGCTTCAAGTGGAAAAACGATTTCATCATTTAGTTCCACATCTTTTTTTATTTTTTTAGCATCATCAATCATAATGTGATGTTCCGGATTAAAATGTACACGTTCATCACCTTCTTTTTTAAAAGAATATTCCCCGCCTGCTCCCTCGTGAAGGCGGGCAGGTTTTTCGTTCTCAGCTGGTTCTTCCATTTTTACAATAGATTCATCAACTACAATCTTTACTTGGAAAAAATCTGTTTTACCAGTGTCTAGATCAAACTTGGCTCGGATGATTTGTCCTTTTTTGCCATAGTCCTTTTTATAAGCGGCTGCCATTGCTTGTTCGATGGCATCCAATATTTTTTCTTTTGGAATTTTTCTTTCCTCTTCCAATTGTTCGAGAGCTGATTTAAATGTTTTTATGTCTAACATATTGTTTTTATTAAGTTTTTTCTAAAAAAGCCCTGTTGCGACAGGACTAATATTTTTTAAATATATCACTAGCTTTAAAAAAATGCAAGGGCCTTCATAAGGATGTTTTGGATTATTTTTATGATTTGGGGATAAGGTGAATAACTTTGTTGACAAATTTATTTTGAAGTCCTACAATATAATACGAATATAGTATATTGTCAAGGTTGTTCTGTTGTGTCTGCTTATTTTTACTAGAAGTAATCAGACACAATAGGACAATCTATTGAAAACAAAAAACTTAAATTTCCAATATGAAGACAAGTATTTACACAGGAAAGGAACGCCCAGGCGCTGTCCTGAGTACGATCCTTGCCCTTTGCATCCTGTTTACTATGGGATGCAAAAA
>TBL_comb47_HYPODRAFT_10000226_pt1 | contig 73479 bp, 69 predicted proteins | sample TroBogypolimnion_40_FD_10682 | JGI IMG/M metagenome (IMG submission 10682) | reverse complement strand
CTGATAGACTAAATTATGCTTTAACGTATTTAGACAACAATCCGGGCCTACCTCTCATCTATGCAATTAGTTGGGGTGGTTACGAGGAAAAAATTTCAACCCTCCAAGGAGAGCGGGTCACTTTCAAGAACAGAGAATATGTGGACTTTATTCTGGGGAATATAACCGAGATTTCCAATTCTATTGGTGATCACAAGTTAATTATTATTGGGTCTCCACCTGGAATTCAAAGTTCTACAGGATTAGCGGCATGCGTAGAGCGCCCTCGTTATCTTGGAAACCTATGCGAGAGTCGACTCACTACAGACCAAAGTTCCGGTAATGCTTATTCGCTTAACGAGGAAATTAGAACACTGGTAAGAAATAAAAGGAACATTATCTTTTTGACGCCAGGGGATGCATTTTGCACTGACGGCAAGTGCGCTAGCTTGAAGGATGGAAAATTCATTTATTCTGACGCTCGCCACTTGTCAAAATATGGATCAATGTTGTTTGTGAGTTACTTTAAAAGTGTCTTTGAAGGACTTTAAGACAATGGATAGAGCATAATCACTTTGTCCTTTTTTTTATCCGATTTTATCGATTACGGTTGGAATAGCTTGATTTATTTTTGGAGGGAATGAGCATGACGGTCAAGATTCTCCATGTTATTACCAGTCTTGCTCGTGGCGGTGCAGAAAATATGCTTTACAAATTGGTAGAAAGTTTATCCCAAGAAACTGGATTTTCCCATGAGGTTATTTGTCTCACGTCGGGAAATCAGTTCGATTTTGATCGACTTGCTGTTCCTGTGCACCACTTGGGTATGGCTCGCGGTTTTCCATCTCTGGCCGATTTCCATTCAATGAAAAAGTTGGTGTACAAGATCAAGCCAGATGTGATTCATGGTTGGATGTATCACGCAAATATTGCGGCTGTAGCCGCACGTGCAAATACACCGATTGTTTGGGGGGTACGTCATTCTCTGGATGATATCGTCCATGAAAAAATATTAACAAAGATTATAATTTATTTTGGCTCTTTCATTGCTCGATGGCGAAGAATAAAAAAAGTTATTTATTGTTCTCAAGCCAGCCGGGTTCAACATGAGAGATTGGGATATCCACCCAACAAATCGGTATTTATACCAAATGGTTTTGATTGTGTGAAATTTTCACCCCAGCCAAATGCAAGAGCATTCTTGAACTTGCAATATGGTTTTGATGATGCACATAAAGTTGTTGGTATTGCTGCACGCTATCATCCAATCAAGAATCATGCTGGATTGATTCGGGCATTCAAATTTGTGGTGGATCGCCTGCCAATGGCTCGACTACTTTTATGTGGCAAGGGTTTAGATTCAAATAATTTAGTAATCTCAAGCCTGATAGATCGATGCAATCTGACTAGTAAGGTTTTCTTGCTGGATGAACAAGATGATATGCCACGTTTTTTTTCTGCTTTGGATGTTAATGTTCTATGTTCGTATAGTGAGGGGTTCCCAAACGTATTGGGTGAAGCGATGGCTTGTGGAGTCCAATGTGTTACAACCGATGCAGGAGGCGCTGCCTCAATTCTTGGCGGGATTGGGAAGGTTGTGCCTATTGGAGAGGATGAAGCCCTGGCTGAAGCGATTGTTGAGTTGTTGACACAGCCTCAAGTTATTAGGGATGAGCAGCGACGCAGGGCACGAATGCGAATTCAAGAGGAATACAGTTTACCCATGGTTGCGGAACGATACGCATCGGTTTATCGTGATTTGTGTTAAAATTTTTTATAGAGGGAGTAACCTTGACTGATCAGAGAATAAGAACAATTGCACTGATATCAAGTCAGGCTTTTGCCCTTATTAATTTTCGAGGGCCGTTGATTTTAGCCTTAACAAATCACAATGTTCGTGTATACGCACTGGCTCCTGATTTCGATGATGAGTTACGTGCTGCAATTGTGGATCTTGGTGCTGTTCCCATTGACTACTCTCTGGCTAGAGCAGGCCTCAGCCCGGTTCGTGATTTTCTTGATACGTTTAAGCTAGCTTTGTTGCTGAGAAAGCTTGGCATCGACGCAGTGCTTACGTCTTTTATTAAACCCGTTATATATGGAACCTTCGCCGCATGGTTGGTTGGTGTACCTCTTCGGTTTGCTATGATTGAAGGGTTAGGCTACGTATTCACCCCCCCAGCTGGCCGTGAGCCCATTAAACGCAAAATATTGCGCGGCTTAGTGTCGCTTTTGTACAAATGCGCACTCAAACATGCTCACAAAGTTTTTTTGTTAAATGATGACGATATTTCTGAATTGGTTGGACGCGGCTTCGTACAACCAGGGTATGTGGTTAAGTTGGGTGGCATTGGCGTTGACTTGGAAGAATGGCTACCTGTTCCATCTGTGAGTCAACCGGCTACTTTTTTACTGGCAGCGCGTTTACTACGTGAAAAGGGAGTTGTTGAATACGCCAAAGCGGCAAGCATTGTAAAAACGAAATATCCTAACACGCGTTTTATATTGCTGGGCGGGCTAGATCAAAATCCGGGTAGCTTGAGGGAAACTGAAGTAGCTGCGTGGGTAACCCAAGGATTGCTCGAATGGCCCGGGCATGTACCAGTTAAGCATTGGTTAGCTCAGGCAAGCGTATTTGTACTTCCATCCTATCGAGAGGGTGTGCCACGCAGTACTCAAGAGGCCATGGCAATGGGCCGCGCAGTTATCACAACTCTCGTTCCAGGTTGCCGTGAGACGGTAGTGGATGGGCAAAATGGCTTCTTGGTTCCCGTACGTGATCCTATAGCATTGGCTGAAGCTATGATGCGTTTTATACGACAGCCAGATTTGATTGAAGCTATGGGTAAAGCAAGCCGAGCTCTAGCTGTTGAACGATTTGACGTTCACAAAGTTAATTTAGTGATGCTGGAATCCATGGGAATAATACCATGAGTTGGACCAGAGAAGAGGCAAAACACGACATCACGGAACGCATAACAATATTTTACAACCGAAAGAGACGAGCGGCCACGCTCAACTATCTGGCACCCGCTGTCTTTGCTAAAAACTATTATGAAAAAACTGCCACAAGCATGAAGTCTTTGATGTCCATTAGTGACAACCGACCCCACGATATTTTAAAGGGACGGACAGTATGAAGAAGATTTTTGATTTTTTAGTCTCTTGCAGCGCCTTGGTTATTTTTTTAATACCTATGCTGATAATAGCTATTTACATTAAACTAACATCAGATGGATCCGTTTTGTATTGGTCTAGCCGAATCGGAAAGAATAATCAAATATTCATGATGCCAAAATTTCGCACAATGCGTACCGATACTCCTGCTGTGGCAACACATCTGTTAGATGACCCGAAAAAATATGTTACCAACATCGGAAAAATACTTCGAAAAACCAGTTTGGATGAATTGCCCCAGCTGTTTAGCATCCTAAAAGGTGATATGAGTTTTGTCGGACCCCGTCCTGCCTTATTTAACCAAGATGATTTAATTGATTTTAGAACGCAGAGGGGGATTCACCTGCTTACTCCTGGCTTGACGGGATGGGCACAGATCAATGGAAGGGATGAGCTTCCGATTCCCGTTAAGGTGGAGTTTGACGAATACTACCTGCAGAACCGGTCGTTTATGTTCGATATGAAAATAATTTTTCAAACATTTTTGAAAGTAGTGCAGCGCGAAGGCGTTGTCCATTGAGTAAGTCACGGATAAAATTTAATAGGTACTCAGTAATGCCCGTTTGAGAATTTTGCGGTATTCAAACCACAGCGATCCTGTGTCGGACAGAAAACACGCGGTGCAACAAACCCATCTTCCTCCTACACATAACCACCAAACATAACTTTATCGGAAAAACCGCATGAACAATAACCAAGAACAATACCAGGGCGATGAAATCGACTTGCGTAAACTGTTTGGAATCCTATGGGAAAACAAGCTCATAATTTTTGCCATTACCGCTTTTTTTGGCATTACAGGTGTTGCTTACGCCTTGTTAGCTCAGCAAGAATGGAGTGCTAAGGCCGTTGTGGCTGCGCCATTACCTGCACAGTTGGAACAACTGCAGCTTAGGTTTGAAAATATAGTTACGCTAAGGGATATCAACAAAACCAGCGAAGCCAACAACACCAACAATAATACGGATTTATTTGCTGATCTCTCTGAAAATAAATTATTTGCTGACTTTATCCAGGCCTTCGACTCATTCGACAATAAATGCGAATTCCTGAAAATAAATGGTTATGTACAACAGAAAGACATGATGGATGAGCATACCCTGCAGGGGTTCTTTGAAAAACAGGCGAATAGGATTTCTGCCAAACAAAAGAAAAATGAGCCTCTTTTTACCTTGTCATTTGTCGCTGAAAACGCCCAAGAAGCAAAAAAACGGCTGGACAAGTACCTCAACTACATCCAAGCCAAGGAGGAAATAACGAAGAACAAGCAGTTGGCTGGCAAAATCGCCAGCCAAATCAAAAAGTTTACCTTCAATTATCAGATTAAAACGGCAGACACCTTCAAACGCTTGCAAGATGATATTATTCGTACTGAATATGCCTTGCGGATCAGCAAGACTGCTGGCATTGAAGCCCCTGTTGCGAATCTCAACAATCAGAGTATTTTCACCATTGATCTTGGGGCAAAAGCCTTGAACGAAAAACTCAAAATTCTGAAAGAAATAAAAAACCCTGAATTCCTTAATCCAGCACTGGCAGATGTTCGTTTGCAACTAGATAGCTGGCAAGCCTTACCGCAAGAAAAGGTCTCCATTTCCTCATTTCATTTTCTCCAGTCTCCCTCAGAATCGATTGTCAGGGACAAACCCAAACGGTCTTTAGTGGTTGCATTGGCGATTTTTGCTGGGTTAATGCTTGGTGTAATGATTGTGCTGTTCCGTGCCAATTGGGACAGTGTGCTTCCTTCACCTTCGGGAAGACGACAATGTTGATGTCAGCTTTGTAGTGTTTTGGGAGGTTCGCCTTAAGCTTCTACCTGTGAAACAAGCGCCATTTGAGCATGGTTTAAAGTGGTTTCCATGTGGCGTAGGGAACCCAGGGGCAAGGGGCGTTGTTGGGCATCACTGTGTTCAGCCGCAATAAATAAGCACCAACTTGAGAGCTAACTGGAATAACTCACCGTTCGTCTTCGAGAAAAATCCGGCGAAGTTTGTAGAAATAATCGAACCCGGAGCAGACGGTGAGCACCAGCGCCACATAGACAATGCCCATACCAATTTGGTGCAGATAAGGGATAGGCAGGACGCCCAAGGGGAAGATCAGGGTGCCCAAGCCGATATATTGGGTGATGGACTTCCATTTGCCCTGATTGCTGGCAGCCACAACGATCCCGGCCGAGGAGGCGGCTCCGCGCAAACCGGTGATCACGATTTCCCGGCAAATGATGATCAGGGCGATCCAGGCCGGCAGTTTGTGGGTGGGGATAAGCATGACCAGGGCCGTGGTCACCAGAACTTTGTCCGCCAGCGGATCCATCAGTTTGCCCAGCACGGTGATGCTTTCATAACGCCTAGCAAAATAGCCGTCAATCCAGTCAGATCCGGCGGCGATCGAAAATACCAGCCAGGAAATTAGGGCCATGCGGGTGGTCTGCTCCTGGAGCAAAAGCAACATCAGGCAGCCGGAAAGGATGAACCGACTGCCTGTTATGAGATTGGGTAGATTAAAAATCTTGGCACTGCGTTTCAATTGACTGTCACCATTTGTCGTACCTTGATACTGGGATTCGCGGCGATACCGCTGCGGTACGAGCGGTAATTCTGCAAGACCTTGGCGACATAGGCCTGGGTTTCGGGAATATTGGGGATGATTCCATAGGGCGTAACATTTCCCGGTCCGGCGTTGTACGCCGCCAAGCTTAATTCCACATTTCCCTTATAGTTGTCAAGCAGGTATCGCAGATACTTGGTGCCACCATTGATATTCTGCCGGGGATCAAAGGAGTCCGCCACCTGGAGATCTTTAGCTGTACCCGGCATCAGCTGCATCAATCCCCGGGCGCCCTTGGGGGAAAGCGCATTGGAGTCAAAATTGGATTCAGTTTTGATGACCGCTTTGATCAACAGCGGATCCACCTGATGACTTGATGCCGCAACATTGATGTAACTGTTCAAAGTTTGGGGTGCGTCCTGAGCAAACCGGCTGCTTGAACGCCGCATGATCGTTCCGACCAACTGGTCTTCCGGTGATTCCAAGCGTCTGGCGGGCTGTTCATTCAATTTATACCGCCCGTCACCGGGCGCGTTCGTATAATGGCAGATACCCCGTGCATCAACATAGGCGTACATTGCTGCACCAACCGAAACCGGCAGCAAAATCATCAGGAGGAAAAGTACTCGCAGAAGAGGGTGGGACTTCATATCTCACCTTATATATATTATTTTTGCCGCTTTTCCCAGTCTGCAAGAAACTGTTTCATACCGATATCGGTAAGCGGATGCTTGGCCAGCTGGGCGATCACCTTGTATGGGATGGTTGCGATATCCGCCCCAAGCAGTGCTGATTCGACCACATGCATCGGGCTACGCACCGAAGCGACAATCACTTCGGTAGCAAAACCATAGTTACGCAGTATAGTCATTATATCGGCAATAAGGTCGAGACCGTTTACTGAAATATCATCGATCCGGCCGACAAAGGGGCTGACATAGCTTGCCCCGGCCTTGGCCGCCAGCAGAGCCTGGGAGACTGAAAAAATGAGGGTGACGTTGGTCTTGATTCCCTCGGCGCTCAACCGTTTTACCGCCTTCAGCCCCTCTTCGATCATGGGCACTTTAATAACGATATTATCGCTAATTTTAACCAGTTCGCGAGCCTCGGCCACCATGCCGTCCGCTTCCAGGCTGATGACCTCGGCACTGATCGGGCCGTCGACCAACTTGCAGATATCATGGAGGATTTCTGTAAAGGGACGCTGTTCTTTGGCAATCAGTGAGGGGTTGGTGGTGACGCCATCAACCATGCCAAGTGCCAGTCCTTTTTTAATTTCATCAATATTTGCGGTGTCGATAAAAAATTTCATTTTTCTCCTTGCTCCGGTTTCCCGGTAAATTGATCACAGCAGTGTTCACTGCAGAAATAATAGGTAATTCCATCCCTGCGCAGGCGCAGGGCTTGGTGCTTCGGCACCAGAACATGACAGACCGGATCCTCAACAAGGACATCCTGTAATCCTGAATCATGGTCCTGGCGTTCTTTATCAGCCGGTTTTTGCGCAAAACTTTTTTTGAGCAAACGCCAGCCGACATAGAGAAGAATGGCCACTATCAACAGACGCAAAGGTGTCATGCGTTCTGAAAAACCACCCTGGACAGGGGGGTCCCTTCTATTCTCAACATGATTTATTATATCCGGGGGAATCCAAATGTCTAATTGATTTGTCTTAATTGGTGAATTTTCGGTACGCTTTCAGGCAAAATCGTCCTCTTTATTCTGGCCACAGCATTTGTTCAACAATCTGATTATTGTCGATTTTATTTAGATCAAGCAGCAACTCTCGTATTTGTTTGCCACTCACAGGGTGGATACGATCACCGGCGATTTCGGCAAGCGGCTCCAGAACAAAGCGTCGTTCTTGCATCCGTGGATGCGGGATGACCAGGTCGTCGGTTTGAAAAATGAGCGCATCATAGAAGAGCAGATCAAGATCCAAGGTCCGGTCCTGGTAGCCGGTTGCCTGCACGGGACGGACCCGGCCGCAACTGGTTTCGATCGCCTGGAGTTCCCGCAGCAGGGCATGGGGTGTCAGCGTTGTCCACACCAGGGCCACTGCATTGACAAACCAGCTGGTGCTGACCATGTTGACCGGTTGGCTGCGGTACGGCGCAGAAAGCGCTACAGGGGCAATGGCCGGATGGTTCTGCAGTCGCTTCCAGGACGATTGCAGGATTTCGATGGATTGCCCCTGGTTTGATCCCAAACCGATACCGGCTTCATGGATTGCTGATTCGGCACCACTCCGGATCCGCCCGGCAGCCGCGTCGGATGGGGTTGCCACAGCTTGGACCTCGAACTCCGTAGAGCCAGCTCCCACGTCCTCCTCAGAAATTGGCAAGGTCAAGGACATCGAACATGGTATACATACCCTTCGGCCTGCTGGTAACCCAAGCCGCTGCGAGGGCTGCGCCTCTGGCGAAATTGTCCCGACTGGTTGCCCGGTGTACGATTTCCAACCGTTCTCCCGCACCGGCGAAATAGACGGTATGTTCGCCGACGATATCACCGCCGCGGATGGTCTGAATGCCGATCTCTTTATCTGTCCGTTCGCCGATGATACCGTTGCGCTCCATGACGCCGACTGTGGCCAGATCTCGGCCCAAGGCGGCCGCCGCCATCTGTCCCAGCTTTAGGGCTGTGCCCGAAGGCGCATCCTTTTTCATCCGGTGATGGGCCTCGACGATCTCGATATCATAAGCATCGCCGAGAATTGCCGCGGTCTTTTCCACCAGCTTGAAAAGGACGTTCACCCCGACCGCCATATTCGGCGACTGCACACAAGGGAAATGGCCATCGGCAAGTTCCTTGAGGGTAGCGAGTTCCGCGGCACTGAGCCCGGTGGTGCCAATGACCATGGCCGTGCCATGGGCTGCGGCCTGCCGGGCGAACTCCACCGTAGCCTCATGAAAGGTGAAATCAATAAGGACGTCCGCCTGATCAATAACTGATTCCAGCCCAGCGGTTATGAGCACACCTGTTTCACCTAGGCCGCTGATAGCCCCCGCATCCTTGCCAATCGCTGGACTGCCCGGTCGTTCAAAGGCGCCGCTCAGTTGCAGCTCCGGATGGGCCTGCACCATGTGAANAATGCGTTGCCCCATCCGTCCGGCCGCTCCGGCAACAATAACTCTGGTCATGTTTGTTTCCTGTTGGTGGTCTTGACGATTTGTTACAGCAGACCGATTGCCGACATCGCTGTTGTAAGCTGTTGCAGGCTGGACTCGTCCATCTGGGTCATGGGCAGCCGCACCTCGCCTGAGGTGATCTTGCCCATCAACTCTAGTCCCTTTTTGGCTGGTGCCGGGCTGGGGTAACAGAACATGGCCCCCATTAGGGAAAACAGCTGATAATGCAGCGCATTGGCCCTGGGGACATCATGTGCCAAAGCGGCCTCAATCATGGCCGCGGTTTTCGCCGGTTCCACGTTGGAGACCACCGAGATCACTCCTTTGCCGCCGATCAGGACCGTGGGCATGGCGGTGAAATCGTCTCCGGAGAGGACGATGAAATCGCTCGGACACAACTGAATTACTTCACTGATCTGGCTGAGATTGCCGCTGGCCTCCTTAATACCGATTATATTGGGCAGCACTGCCAGTCGGGCAACCGTCGTGGGCAACATGTTGGTAACTGTCCTGCCGGGGACATTGTAGAGGATCATCGGGATGTCTACGGCATCCAGGATTGCCTTAAAATGTTGATACAATCCTTCCTGGCTGGGTTTATTGTAATAGGGCACTACCGATAGCACCGCATCCGCGCCGCTGTTCTTCGCCGATTCATTCAGCTCGATGGCCTCCAGGGTGTTGTTGGCGCCTGTGCCGGCAATGACCGGCACTCGGCCGTTCACGGTTTTGGCGGTCAGTTCGATCACCCGTTTGTGTTCCTCGAAACTCAGCGTTGCTGATTCGCCGGTGGTCCCGCAAGGGACAATGCCGTGGATGCCGTTGTCGATCTGAAACTCGATCAGGTCAACCAAGCCTTTTTCATCAATCCTGCCACCCTGCATAGGAGTAACCAACGCGGTTAAGGCTCCCTGAAATTGTTTCATTGTGTCCTCCTTTTTCCTTCTTGTCCTTCACATACCAACCAAAACCGTTCTATCAGCAACGTGCCTGATGAAATCGCAAAAAAACAAATTTTGTCCTTTCGAGGAGACAGCAACGAGAAATCTCTCCGGTATTCAGAGATTTCTCACTGCGTTCGAAATGACCTACCGTAGGTTCTTCAACTTTTTGCGAAACCGTCAACTGCATACTCTGACGGGGAAACCGTAACCTTTACGGTCTATTCGATCAACGCCTCAGCAGTCAATTCTCCGCGATACATGAGATGGGCCGGGCCTTTAAGTAAAACCTGATTAACACTATCCTCTTTGCCGACGGAAAATTGGACCGTCAGGCCAACCCCGCCTGAGGTCACCATCTCTACCGGCGAATCGGTGAGTCCTTTGGCCGCGGCAATCAGCGCCCCGGCTACCACACCGGTGCCGCAGGCCATGGTCTCATCTTCGACCCCTCGTTCATAGGTCCGTATCCGGAATCCACGATCAAACCGTTCGACAAAGTTGACATTGGTGCCGGCCGGTGCAAACAGGGCATGGTGCCTGAGTTGTCGCCCTAAACCGACAACATCGATAGCAGTGAGCTGATCGACAAAGATGACGATATGCGGCACTCCGGTATCCACACTGTGCACAACAAACGGCTGCCCAGCGACCTCTACCGGCAGGTCGAATCGGAACGAATGGGGCGGTGTCATGGTGATGGTGACCTGGGTGTCAGCAACGGTGGCGTCAATGATGCCGGCCAGGGTTTCAAAACGCATCTGCGCCCCGGCAATTCCGTGCAGAGCAGCGAAACGGGCAACACAGCGGGCACCGTTACCGCACATTTCAGCCTCGGAACCATCGGCGTTGAAAAACCGCCATTTGAAATCGGCGCACCTGGAAGGTTCAATCAAAAACAGGCCATCTGCACCCACCGAGAACCTCCGTCGGCAGACCAGCCGGGCAAACTCGGCCATCTCCGCCGTAGGGATCAGCGGTATCCTATGGTCAACGATAATGAAATCGTTACCCGCTCCGTTCATCTTGCAAAACGGTAACGGCAGTGTGACGTTTTTCATATCCGGACTCCTCGCAGCCTCGCTAGAGGCGATCAGTCGGAGATCTTCACCTCGGAAGATTTGGCACTCTCATTGGCCGGATTCTGCGTATCGATGCTGGAAACCAGGTAGAAAAGCTGCACCTTCTGCGGCGCCTTGCTATCAATAAACATATTATACGGCAATTTGGCCTCACCGACGAACGTGGCTATCTTTTCACCTTCGGCCCGACGGTAGACCCTGTATCCGGCCAGATCGCCTGCGTCGACATGCTCCCAGAAAATTTTTACGCCGACATCGGTTCTGAGCCCCTGCACACCTTGCGGAACGGGTGGTGGGGTTCTATCAACCGGGTTGGCGGTGACCGAAGCACTCCTCGGGCCGCGGACGGTTCCCTGGTCATAGGCGTTGATCGCCTGTAGTTGATAGGAATAGGTCTTGCCGTTCTCTACACCGGTATCGGAATAGTTGGTCGTGGACATAGGCTCCCCAACCTGGGTGAGCGCACCGCCGCCCACACTGCGATAGAGCTGGTAGCGCACTGGCGCGGTCATCGGTGTCCCATCCTGATGACGGCTGACCGGATTCCATTTGAGGGTGTTTTGGTTGTCGCCACCTATGGCGGTCAACCCTTCCGGAGCCATGGGCGGGGTATGCCATAAAAAGGAGATGATATTGGAATCCTTGGATTCGATCCACCAGCCGATTTTACTGCGAACCTTAAAGAAATAGAGATGACCCGGTTGCAGTAGGGTCGCCTGATACGTTTGGGTCTTGCGGCCTCCAGGCGGTAAGGTGCCGCCGGGCAGAGAAATTGGCTCAACAAAGGGAATCGGGCAGGTTTTACAGTACGAGTCTACCGAGACGTCCGCCCGATACAGGTCAAAGCGGATCGGGTCGGTGATAGCCTCATCGGTGACGGTTTTGCTCGGAAAACTCCAGCTCAGCGTAGCCCCCGTTTCATCAAGCTGATACCCCAGATCGGTGACAGGCGTGGGGACCAACTGTTGGGGAGGCACCGGCTGGTCCTTGTAGCCGCAACCGCCGAATGTCACCAGGCAGCCAAGTGCCGAGACCGCCAGGATTGTCTTCAAGAACAGCCCGCTGCATCTGGTCATGTGGTTATCCCCAAAAATTGTTCCGCCTTTTCCAGCGCTTCCTCCACCCTGACGCCAGCGGTGCCGCCAGCCGAGACTCGGCTATTCACCGATCCTTCAACAGAGAGGACCGCAAAGATGTCGGCCTCGATCAATTCGGAAAATCCTTGCATCTCGGCAAGGGTCAGGTCGACCAGTTCGCAGTCGCGCTCCTGACAGAGGGCCACGATCCGTCCCACCACCCCGTGCGCCTGTCGAAACGGCAGGTTGCGGCGCACCAGGTAATCAGCCAGATCGGTGGCGGTCATAAAGCCGCCGATGGTCGCAGCTCGCAGCCGATCGACATTAAATTCGGTGTTGTCAAGGAGTTCAGCGGTGATCGCCAAACTGGCCTTGACCGTATCCAGCGCATCAAAAACCGGTTCCTTGTCTTCCTGCAGATCCCGATTATAGGTTAGGGGCAGCCCCTTGACCGTCATTAACAGCCCCATCAGCGCCCCAGTCACCCTGCCGGTCTTGCCGCGAATCAGTTCCGGGATATCAGGATTCTTCTTCTGCGGCATGATTGATGAACCCGTGCAGTAGCGGTCGCCGATACGGATGAACTCGAATTCCTTGGACGACCAGAGCACCAACTCCTCGGCCAGCCGGCTGAGGTGGATCTGGATCAGGTTGAGGCAAAAGAGCAGTTCCAGGGCAAAATCGCGGTCACCGGTGGTATCCATGGAGTTGGCGGTGATCGCCGCAAAACCCAGTTCCGAAGCCACCGACTGGCGGTCGATGGGCAGCCCGGTGCCGGCCATGGCGGCGGCCCCCAGCGGCATGATGTTGATCCGCTGCCTGCATCCCACTAACCGGTCTCGGTCCCGCTGCAGCATCTCGACATAGGCCAGGAGATGGTGGGACACCAGCACCGGTTGCGCCCGCTGGAGATGGGTGTAGCCAGGCATGATTGTGCCGAGATATCTCCTCGCCATCCGGGTGAACGACCGCTGCGCCTCACTGAGGAGACGATCGAGAACATCGGCCTCGTCGCGCAGATAGAGGCGGAAATCGAGGTTGACCTGATCGTTGCGGCTGCGGGCGGTGTGCAGTTTCGCACCGGCCGGGCCGATCTTATCGGTCAGGGCCTTTTCGATATTCATGTGAATATCTTCCAGTTCGGGCTTGAACACGAATTCGCCCCGCTCGATCTCCCCCTCGATCTCGCTCAGGCCGACAACAATGGCCTCGCTTTCTTCGACGGTAATCAGTCCCTGGCGCGCCAGCATCCGGGCATGCGCCTTGGAGCCCATGATATCATGGCGGTAGAGGCGGGCATCGTAATGGATCGAGGCGCTGAAGGCTTCAACCGAGGCGGCGGTGGTTTCCGAAAAACGGCCGCCCCACATCTTGCCGGACTGTTGTTTGCTGGCCACGGTCATTTCATCCGCTGGTGGGCCTGAATCCGCAGACGCAGGGCATTGAGCCGGATAAAACCGGTGGCATCGGCCTGATTGTAGACCTCATCCTCCTCAAAGGTGGCAAAGGACTCGGAATAGAGCGAGTTCACCGATTTCCGCCCTACCGGGATGCAGTTGCCCTTGTAAAGCTTGAGGCGAACCGTGCCGTTGACCGTGGTCTGGGCATCATCCATGGTTCGCTGCAGCAGCTGCATCTCCGGCGAGAACCAGAAGCCGTTGTAGATGAGCTGCGAATAGCGCGGCACCAGGCTATCGCGGATGGAAAGCACCTCGCGATCCAGGGTGATGGTCTCCAGATCGCGGTGCGCGGCCCGCAGGATGGTGCCGCCCGGGGTCTCGTAGACGCCGCGGGACTTCATGCCGACAAAACGATTCTCGACCATATCGAGCCGGCCGATGCCGTTGGCCCCACCCAGAGTATTGAGCTTGGTCATCAGGGCCACCGGGCCGAGCCGTTCGCCGTCGATAGCCACCGGGGTGCCCTGCTCGAAATCAATCTCGATGTAGGTGGGCGTATTCGGAGCTTTTTCCGGAGAGACTGAGAGCTTGAACATATCCTCGTCCGGCTCGTTCCAGGGATCTTCCAGGATGCCGCCCTCAAAGCTGATATGGAGCAGATTCTCATCGGAACTGTAGGGGTTTTTCTTGGTCACCGGCACCGGTATATTGTACTCCTTGGCAAAAGCGACCAGTTTCTGGCGGGAGTTCAGATCCCAGATCCGCCAGGGCGCAATGATGGTCAGCTTGGGATTGAGTGCCAGATAGGTCAGCTCAAAACGGACCTGGTCGTTGCCCTTGCCGGTGGCGCCATGGCTGACGCTGTCAGCCCCTTCAGCGGCGGCAATGCGGACCTGTTCTTTGGCAATCAGCGGCCGGGCGAGCGAGGTCCCCAACAGGTACGAGCCTTCATAGATGGCGTTGGCGCGGAAGGCCGGGAAAATGTAATCGCGGACAAATTCCTCGCGCAGGTCGGAAACTATTACTTTTTCCGCACCGGTAGCCAGACCCTTGGCCTTGACGGCCGCCCAGTCTTCTTTCTGGCCGATGTCAGCCGAATAGGCGATGACCGGGCATCCATACTCCCGTTCCAGCCATTTTAAAATAACCGAGGTATCCAACCCGCCTGAATAGGCAAGCACTATCTTTTTCATACTCATAACCCTGCTTTGACCATGCCCCAGGGGGCGGTTGAGTTGTTGACTGTTATTTTGCCACTGCGCCGGTTATAAAAGATTCCAGTATCGCCGCGTGGATGTGCATTTTGTTTTCCGCCTGATCAAAGACCACGCTCTGCGGGCCTTCGAGGACCTCTTCGGTGATCTCCTCACCACGATGCGCCGGCAGGCAATGGAGCACGATCGCGCCTTTCCCGGCCTGAGCCAGGAGAGCGCTGTTCAGCTGGTAGGATTTGAACAGTCCCAGCCGTTGTTCCTGCTCAGCTTCCTGTCCCATGGAGGCCCAAACATCGACATTGACCACATCCGCCCCCCGGATCGCGGTGGCGGGATCGCGCAGCACCTCAATCGGTTGGGAACAGCGGGCTCGCGCGTTTTCCAGGATGGTTGCATTGGGCTCGAATCCGGCCGGACAGGCCAAGGTCAACGGAAAACCGAAGACCGAAGCCGCTTCGATCCACGAGTTGGCCATATTGTTGCCGTCGCCGATCCAGACCGTTTTCAGATGGCTCAGCTCCCCTTTTTCCTCAATGACCGTCATCAGATCGCTGAGAACTTGACAGGGGTGATGGAGATCGGTCAGGGCATTAATCACCGGTACCGTTGCATAGCGGGCCAGTTCTTCCACCACGCCTTGGCCGAAGGTCCGGACCACAATGGCATCGACATAACGGGACAGGACCCGGGCAGTGTCTTTCAGCGGTTCGCCGCGGCCCAGTTGCGATTCCTTGGCAGACATAAAAATAACCTGACCACCCAGGCCATACATGGCCGCCTCAAAGGAGACCCGTGTCCGGGTCGACGGCTTTTCAAAAAGCAGACAGATCTTGCGGCCAGCCAGCTGGTGATGGCGAACACCGGCTTTGCTTTCAGTTTTAAGCGTCAAGGCCCGATCAATCAAAGACTGCAGCTCTTGCCGCGAAAATTCACCCAATGCCAACAAATGGTTCTTCATAATGCTATCTCATGTATTCCGGGAACGATGCAGCATGTCCGCATTCGAGCGCAACACTGGCTCTGCATGCTACCCGTTCGTTCAGGTAAAAATAGAATTGATACAAAAAAACAGGCCGTTTGCAAAGGAATTTCACAGAAATGCTCCTGTTGCATGGGGTTTAGGATCGATATGCTTCTTAGTGGACGATTCCTGCCGTTGTGTCGTTGAAAAAAAGAGCCGTAATCAGGATCTTTAGACCGATCATGATCAGGATCGCGCCACCGGCGACTTCCACTCGTTTGCCCCAAAGCTTGCCCGCCCGCGTTCCCAGCAATAGTCCCAGGACGGTAAAGCCGCAGGCAACCAGCCCGATGACCAGCGAGGGAATCCAGATAACGACATCGAGCATCGCCAGGGTCAGCCCTACCGCCAAGGCATCAATGCTGGTGGCCACGGAGAGTGCCACCATATTCAGGCCTTTGCTGGGATCATTAGTACGTGGCACCCCTTCCTCGGCGGTCAGGGCCTGATGGATCATGCGACCACCGATGGCGAGCAGGAGCAAAAAGGCCAGCCAATGGCTCCAGGTGGCCACAAAGGTTTGCACTGTCAAACCGGCCAGCCAGCCGATCACCGGCATTATGGCCTGGAACAGGCCGAAGTGAAAGGCCAGGCGAAAACAGGGCCGGAAGGTCAGGGGGCGCAGAATGGCGCCTGCCGCCAAGGCTACAGCAAAGGCATCCATAGCCAGGGCCACGGACAGGGCGATGAGGGAAAGGGCATCCATACTCAGCGCATGCTTCTGGGAACCTGCAGGTTCACGCGAACCGGTCCAGCGTCTGGCAGAGTTTTTCAATCAGCAGGTCGATTTCTTCCGTGCTGACAATCAGCGGCGGCACGAACCGCAGGACCAGGTTGCCGGCAAAATTGATCAGCACCCCTTGCTCGAACAGGTGTTGAACGATCGCCGCCCCCTGCTCAATTCCTTTTTCGCTCAGCATGAGCCCCAGGAGCAGGCCTCGGCCCCGGACTCCGGTAGCCAGGTGGGGGTAGCGCGCCGCCACGCCTTCAAGTTTTTCGACAAAATAACGGCTTTTCTCCCGGACTGATTCCAGAAAACCGTCTGCTAGCATGATCCGCAGGACCTCGACCGCTGCAGCCGCTGCCACCGGATTGCCACCAAAGGTGGAGGCATGGGTGCCGACGGTCAGTGAGGCGGCAATCGTTTCCGTGGTCAGCATGGCCCCGATGGGTAGTCCGTTGCCCAGGGCCTTGGCCAGGGTCATAATATCCGGAATCACGCCCAGCTGTTCGTGGGCAAACAAGGTGCCGGTCCGCCCTAAACCAGTCTGGACCTCATCAAAAATCAACAGCAAACCGTGCCGGTCACAGAGGTCGTGAATCGCTCGCAGGTAATCTTTCTCCAAGGGTCGAACGCCGCTTTCCCCCTGCAGGGGTTCGCAAAGGATGGCGCAGGTTTGCGGGGTGATCAGCCGTTCGATGGCGTGCGGATCACCGAACGGGGCATGGATAAAGCCCTGCGGTAGGGGCTCGAAGCCTTGATGAAACCGCGGCTGGCCGGTGGCGGCGACGGTCGCCAGCGTCCGCCCGTGGAAGGAACCCTCGAGCGAAATGATCTCGTATTTCCCTGGGCCACTGTGGATACGGGCCAGTTTGATAGCCGCCTCGTTGACCTCTGCGCCGGAGTTGGCCATGAAGACCCGATCGGCGAAGCTATGGGCGACCAGCAGTTCCGCCAGCTCGATCTGCGGAGGGGTATGAAAGAGGTTGGAGACATGGACCAAGGCCGCCGCCTGGCGGCAGATCGCCTCGGTGATTCGGGGATGGCAGTGCCCGAGCGAACAGACCGCGATGCCGGCAAGAAAATCGAGATACTCCTTGCCGTCCGCATCCCAGAGTCTGCACCCGCTGCCCCTGACCATCGCTGCCGGAAACCGGTTATATGTGCCGATAAACACCTTGTTCCCCCTAGTTGCCCAGTCTGCGTTACTCATGCCACTAACTCCGTACCAATACCCATGCGGGTAAAAATTTCCAGTAATATCGCGTGTTCCTGACGACCATCAATTATGTGGGCCTTGGCCACTCCACCGTCGAGGGCCGATTTGCAACAGTTGACTTTGGGGATCATGCCGCCCTTGATCACCCCGGCGTCGATCAGGTCATCGATCTGATCGCGATAGATGGTGGAGATCAATTCGCCGCTCATGTTCTTAACCCCCTCGACATCGGTCAGCAGCATCAGCTTGACCGCATGCAGTTCGGCGGCAATGGCCCCAGCCACCAGATCGGCATTGATATTGAAGGCTTGCCCATCCTCGCCGACCCCGACAGGGGCAATGACCGGGATGAAATCCTGACTGTCAAGCGCTTCGAGAATTCCCGGATTCACCTTAGTCACTTCGCCGACTCTGCCGATATCGATGAGTTCCGGCGGTATGTCCTCGTTCGAGGCCTTGCCCTGGATGGTAAGTTTCCTCGCCTGCACCAGGTCGCCATCCCGGCCGGACAGGCCGACTGCCTTGCCTCCGCAATGGTTGATCAGGCCGACAATCTCCTTATTGACCTTGCCCACCAAGACCATCTCCACCACATCCATGGTCTCGCCGTCGGTGACCCGCATCCCCTGGACATAACTGGGGGTTATGTGCATCTTTTCGAGGAAGCGGTTGATCTGCGGTCCGCCGCCGTGGACGATTACCGGGTTGATGCCGATATACTTCATCAAGATGACATCAAGGGCAAAATTCCGCTTGAGCACCTCATCGACCATGGCATGGCCGCCGTATTTGATCACTATGGTTTTTCCTCTGAATTCGCTTATATACGGAAGCGATTCCACGAGTACCTTGGCCTTGGCGATTTCGTCACGTATCATTTTTTTTCGGGTCTCCTCGCATTGCTCACGCCCTCTGTTGCCGCCATAATTTGGAGGGGTTTATTTTACTCCCGCTTTAACCCTATGTAAACCTTTCTATTTCCTTCCAAGAAAAGGAGGAGCGCCCGTTACCCTAAGGTCTTTACATTTTCTGGAGAACAAAGTAGGATGGACAGTCACTTGCAAAAAACAATCCCAAAATGACAACGATGATTTTTTATATACATTTCTGAGGACATATCTATGCGATACCTCCTTGCTGCCGTACGAAAAACCCTGCGGATAACTGCCATCGCCCTCCTGCCGATCGCGGCTGTCTGTGCCGCTGCCGAAGACTCGTCCGAGCCCATTAATATTGAGGCTAACCGGATGGTGTCGCAGGAAAACGACAATTCTGTTGTTTTTATCGGTCACGTCGATGCCCGTCAGGGAAAGCTTACCATCCGTTCCGACGAGATGACCGTTTTCTATACCGGGACGAAAAACAACAAGGATAAGCAGGTCACCAATCAAATGGAAAAGCTCATCTGCAAAAACAACGTCAAAATCGTGCAAAACGATTGGTTGGGCACTGGTGATCGGATGGATTATTTTGCTAAGGAACGCAAGGTCATCCTTTCGGGCAATGCCAAGGCTTGGCAGGGGCAGAACATGGTCGCCGGCAAGACCATAATCTACTATCTTGACGAAAAACGGTCGGTTGTGGAACAGGATGAAACTACCAAAAGCAGAGTCAGGGCTGTCCTTCATCCTGAGTCCAATGCCAAACCATGAGCGCACAATCTGTTCTCGAAACCCGCAGCATCGTTAAGGAATATCGCAACCGAAGGGTGGTCGATCAGGTCAACCTGCAGGTGCGGAGTTCCTCCGTGGTTGGTCTGCTGGGGCCGAACGGTGCCGGTAAGACCACCACCTTTTATTCGATGGTCGGTTTTATTCGCCCGACTAGCGGCGCCGTCTTCCTGGACGAGGAAGATATCACCTCGTTGCCGATCCATAAACGAGCCTCGCGCGGCATCACCTACCTGGCCCAGGAACCATCGGTCTTTAAAAAACTGACCGTTGAGGAAAACATCCGCATCGTTCTCGAACCGATGGGACTGCCCAGAAACGAAATCAATAATCGGATTGGGGAACTCCTGGCTGAGCTCAAGCTTGAGCATCTGGCCGATAACAAGGGCCATGCCCTGTCCGGAGGCGAGCGGCGGCGGGTTGAAATCGTTCGGGCTCTTGCGACCAGGCCGCGTTTCATCTTACTGGACGAGCCGTTTGCGGGGGTCGACCCTCTTTCGGTTGCTGACCTGCAACAGATTATCCGCGGTCTCAAAGAGAAAGGATTAGGTATCCTTATTTCCGATCATAATGTTCGGGAAACCTTGCAGGTCTGCGATTTCGCTTATATCATGAACGCTGGTCAGATTCTGACCAGCGGTGTGGCTGAGGATATCATTCAAAGCAGCGTGGCCCGAAAAATGTATCTTGGTGACAACTTCCGCATGTGAGTGGGGACAATTCAGGATCTCAACGCTTAGAACAGCATCTAGAAACAGACTTGGTACGGTATGGCACTTGAACTCAGACAAAGCCTGAAGCTTTCGCAGAAACTGGTGATGACGCCGCAGCTGCGTCAGGCCATCAAGCTGCTGCAGTTGAGCCGTCTCGAGCTTACCGATGCCCTCCAGGCGGAAATCGAACAAAACCCTATGCTGGAGGAGGTTCCCCCCCTGCTCGAGCAGCCCGTCAACCCCGATGCCCTTACCGCCGAAGAAAACCTGTTCCAGGCCGAGGCTCCGATTACCGATCGGGTGAAGGGCGACGACCCCGCTTCTGTGGCCGAGGTCAACTGGGAAGATTATTCCAACAATTTTGATGCTGATTTCTCTTTCGCCCACGAAACGCCGCCGGCGGACGCCCCCTCCCAGTTCGATTTCATCTCTGCCACTCCTGGGCTCGATTCCTATCTGCAATGGCAGTTGACTCATTTGGAGTTGACCGAGCAGGACCTTGAACTGGCTCATTTCATTATCGGCAACCTTGACGGCCACGGGTTTCTCGAGGCAAGTATCGAAGATATCTGCCTGCATTGTCACTGCCCCGAAGAAGAGGCGGAAGGGGTCTTGCGTCTGGTACAGAGCCTCGATCCGCCGGGCATTGCGGCGCGCAACATCCGGGAGTCGCTGCTCTTGCAGCTTGATCGTCTGGACTATTACGATACCCTGCCGTATCGAATTGTCGAGGACCACATGCATCTGCTTGAGTCCAGGAATTATGCGCAACTGGCTCGTGAAACCGGAGCGCCTCTGAAAAAGATCAACGAGGCCGTGGCCATCATCCAGGAGCTCACCCCCTATCCCGGCAACGAATTCAGCAACGAGCAGACCAATTACGTTATCCCGGATGTGTATATCTACAAAATCGATGGGGAATTCGTTATTCAGCTAAATGATGATGGCTTGCCGCAATTGCAAATTTCCAGTGCCTATCAGCAGCTGCTTAAGCAGAAAAATGCTCTTAATCCGGAATCGCGCGGTTACCTCCGTGAGAATAAAAGGAATGCGGAATGGTTTATTAAATCGATTGAGCAGCGGCAACGAACGATTCACAAGGTAATGGAGAGCCTGTTGAAATTCCAGCGGGATTTTTTCGAAACAGGGCCAGGGGCGATGCGACCTCTGATCCTGCGGGATGTGGCCGAGGATATTGGCATGCACGAGTCGACCGTCAGTCGGGTGACCTCGAATAAATACGTGCATACCCCCCAGGGGATTTATGAGCTGAAATATTTTTTCAGTACGGCCGTGGCGACTTCAGACGGCGATACCGTGGCAGCAGAGGCGATTAAAACCCGTATCCGGCAACTGGTGCACAATGAAAACCCGGTGAAACCGCTGAGCGACAACAGGCTGTCGGAACTCTTGGCCAAGGAGAATATCACGGTTGCCCGGCGAACCGTTGCCAAGTATCGCGATCAGTTGAAAATACTTCCAGTAAAACACCGGCGTCAGACGCGGACAGCCTGAACGGACCCATGTTTCCTCTTAAAAAAGAATCGATCATCCTGGAGATGAAAGCCACCAGCAAGGAGGGTGTTCTGCGGGAGTTGGCTGCTTTGGCTGCGGTTGAGTGCGGCCGTTTCACCGAGGAAATTATCTATAACGTGCTACTGGAACGCGAGTCGGTGGGCTCGACCGGGGTTGGTAACGGTGTGGCCATACCGCACGGCAAGATCGACGGACTGGATGACATCCTACTCTGTTTTGGCCGCAGCAGGGCAGGCGTCAACTTTGACGCCATTGACAACCGGCCGGTACACCTCTTCATCCTGCTGCTCTCACCTGCTGATAAGGCTGCAGAATATCTGCAGGCCCTGGCCCATGTCAGCAAAATCTTCAAAAAAGCCAGCACCCGGCAACAACTGATCGACTGCGCAACCAAGGAAGGCATTGCAGCCCTGTGCGCCGCAATGCCACGCGTGGCCTGAACCAGCCGCGCCGCCCTGTCGCAACCTGCCGTCCCTGGTCAGGTCCGGATCATCTCCGCGATCTGGAAAGCCATTTCTAAAGATTGTTCTGCATTGAGGCGAGGATCACAGGTCGTCAGGTAGCGCTGACCCAACTGGTCGCCTGAGAGGTTGCGGGCACCGCCGACACATTCGGTGACATCATCACCGGTCAATTCGAAATGGACCCCTCCGGGGACCGTGCCCTCGACCCAGTTTAACTCGAAAAAACAGCGCAATTCCGAGAGGATATTTTCAAAATCCCTGGTTTTGTGGCCAGACTCGGCGCTGAAGGTGTTGGCGTGCATAGGGTCGCAGGTCCACAGCACATGCTGACCTGAACTTTTGACGGCCCGCAGCAGCGGTGGCAGATGTTTCTCTATCGCCTTGGAACCGAAACGGGTAATCAGGGTGATGCGACCCGGCTCGTTCTCGGGATTCAATCGTTCAATAATAGCCAGGATGTCGTCAATCTTATAGTTCGGTCCCACCTTCATGCCTAACGGGTTCCTTACCCCCCGCAGGAATTCGATATGGGCGCCATCAATCTGCCGCGTCCGGTCACCGATCCACAGCATATGGGCGGAACAGTCATACCAACCGCCGGCAATCGAATCTTCACGGGTCAGGGCCTCTTCATAGCCCAGAAACAGGGCCTCGTGGGAGGTGAAGAACTGCGTCTCTTTCAGCTGGGGACTATCGGTTGAAATACCGATGGTTTCCATGAATTTCAAGGCATTGCTGATCTGTTTCGCCATCCGCTCGTAGGAGCGCCCCATGGGCGACTGCTTGACGAATTCCTGGTTCCAGGCCTGCAACCGGTGCAGGGAGCTGAAACCGCCGCGGGTAAAGGCGCGCAGCAGGTTCATGGTCGCCGCCGACATATGATAGCCCTTGAGCAGCCGCTCCGGATCGGGAATCCGAGACTCCAGTACCGGTTCGGCGGAGTTGGCCATATCGCCGCGGTAACTCGGCAGTTCCTGGCCGTTGACTATCTCGGTATCGCTGGATCGCGGTTTGGCGTACTGGCCGGCGATGCGTCCAACCTTAACCACGGGTTTATTGCCGGCATAGGTGAGGATGACGGACATCTGCAGCAGGACCTTGAGGGTCTCCCGGATATTGGGCGCGGTGCAGCGGGAAAACTCCTCGGAGCAATCTCCTCCCTGCAGCAAAAAGGCTTCCCCCCTAACCGCCTTGGCCAGCATAGCCTTCAGGTCGCGGATCTCGCCGGCAAAGACCAGTGGCGGCAACACGGACAGCGTCTGGATGATCTCGTCGAACCGTTCCTTATCCGGCCACTTTGGCTGTTGAAGGGCGGTGAAATTATGCCAGCTTGATTTGCTCCAGGTTCCAGTATTTTTCATGATCGTCTTCTGCGTTATTTTTTTATCGTTGGGTTGCTGTTTCCGGCCATCGGCAGAAGCAACGACTCCATCCTTTATTTATGTGGATCCTGTGCACAGCTTGTCCCTGCACAACAGACTTCTTGATCAAAAACATTGAGAATCCGCAGGGCCTTGTCGCGCCGCCCCGGATCAGTAAAAGGCTCAAAAGCATATTCCTGCAGCAGGGCACCGGCTTGGTTCCGGTCGGGAATGCAATCCATACCGCCAGCCAGAACCTTGCCCCGGGCCGTTTCGAGCAACTCCGCATCCCGGCCGTTGGTGACAATGGCCAGGGGGATGCGATACTCAGGATCCAGAATCCGGGCCGCCGCCACCGCCGCCGTTTCCCTGGTCACCAGCGAACCAGGTCCGTAACGGAGGATGAACAGCCGTCGGCCATTGATCCGCGCCGTCAACTCAATCAGGGTCTGGACCCGGTTATTATTAAAGCAGGAACTGATGGTCAACCGGGGTTCCAGCTCATCCTTGCTATAACCGAGCTGTTCCACCAGCAGACGGGCAAGCCCCTGCCTGATCCTCTCGTCATCGGTATCAGGCAAGACAACGCCGGTGAGGTAGTCCTGAAGCACACCGTAGACAATATGATGTCCCGAGGTATCGATCATGGGGCAACCCTGAGAAGAACGAGTGAGGACAGCCGGGATGAGGAACAGCACGTATTGCGCGTCAACCGTTAATTGCCTTTTCGACCGAATGACGTGCAGAGCGGCCTTGGCGCAAAACGGTAGCGTTTTAGGTAATCGCATACCGATGTTTTTGTCAATCCCCAAATTATTTGTCCTCATCTTGACCAGAGGATCAACGGCTTGCCGTTCATTGGCAGCGGACATGATTGAGGAAACGCTCGCCCTGACCGCAGAATCCGGATATGTTAGTGAATAGATTAAGCTGTTCGGGTTGTTTGTCGCCCGGTGCAACCGCCTTTACAGGCTGTCCATCCGGGTGTTTTTCACGCACAGGCGTTAGCTTGCAACCCTGAAGAGTTCCGCATTCCTTATCCTCCTCTTGCTTTCGAGATACTCCCCATGGCATCACCAACTGGCACCACCCCTCCTGACCGGCAATGGCTGAAGATTACCTTTTATTGCCCGCTTCCGCTGCTCGAACCGGCCGCCGATCTCATGGGCGTGCTGAGCGGGGTCGGTGTGGAGCAGACCCCGGAGACCGCATCCGGTGCTTTTGTCAGCGGCTTCTTTCAACTGGGAGGGCCTGGCAATGATCCCCTTAGGCAGGTTGACACCGCTGATACGATTTGTGCACGGGTCACCCAGCAGATGACCGAACTCTTTACCCTCTATGGGTGCACCCCGGAAAAGCCGGCGTTCACCGTGCTGGCCGACCAGGACTGGGCGACCAGCTGGCAACAGTATTTCAAACCGTTTGAAATTGTCCCTGATCTGGTGATCAAGCCTTCCTGGGAAACCTATCAGCCAAAGCCCGGCCAGCACATTCTCGAACTCGACCCGGGCATGGCCTTTGGCACCGGCCAGCACGCCTCAACCCAGATGGCCCTGGCCTTGATTAAAAAGAGCATACAAGAGGCCGGGCCTGAACAGGCGCTTGATGTCGGCACCGGCACCGGCATTCTCGCCATGGCCGCTGCCCTGTTCGGGGTCGGGCAGATTATTGCCATTGATAATGATCCGGATGCGGTGACAGTGGCGCAGGAGAATATCGCGAATAATAAACTTGCAGGCCAGATCACCGTCAGCACCACGCCGGTGGCGGAGATTAAGGGGGCCTATCAAATGGTTTGCGCCAATATCGTCCACGATGTTTTGGTGGAGATGGCTCCGGTGTTGGCCAGGCTAACCGCAGCAGGCGGCCATCTAGTCCTGGCAGGCATCCTCAGCGGTGAGCAGGAAGACAACATCATCCGTGTGTATCAGCAACAGGGGTGCCGGCTGCTGGACCGTCGCTATCAGGAAGAATGGGTGGCCCTACTGCTGCAACGAGAATAGCACTGTCGCCTGACCTGGAAACAGGGGGTCCGGAAAGACACGACCTTAACTTTTTCTTGACGGTCTGATGACTCTATGCTAATTAGCCATTCTCGAAATGATCATGATTCCTGCTAGGCATCACGACCTTTTTGTCTATGAGCACCATTCCTCGGTAGCTCAGTTGGTAGAGCAGGCGGCTGTTAACCGCCTTGTCGGGGGTTCGAGTCCCTCCCGGGGAGCCAGATATACGTTTTAAGAAGTCCGAGAAAGTACAATTAACCCGCATCCCTTCAAGGTTTGCGGGTTTTTTGTTGTTCAATGGAATGTAACGAAATTCGGTGGTAATCAACCCCTTTAACGGGTAGAGGTTTTACTCGTTAAACTTTTTACCCGTTACGAGGTTATCCTTATGCCGAAACTCGGAAAAGACCTTCTTCCTGACACCTCAGTCAAAAACGCCAAATCCAAAGAAAAAACATATTCCCTTCGCGATGGCGCTGGCCTGTGGCTAGTCATTGAGCCGACAGGAAAAAAATGGTGGAAGCTAAGAACCGTTTTTGCCAAGAAAGAAAATTCTTTTTCCTTGGGAGAATATCCCACTGTCACCTTGTCCAAGGCCAGAAAAAAACGCGACGATATCAGGGAACAGGTAGCGGCAGGAATTGACCCGGCAGTTTCCAAAACAAACGAGAAGGCCAAGGCCCGCGGTGAAGGTAGTTTTGAGTTTGTGGCGCGGGAATGGCACAACAAGTTCAACAGCCAATGGAGTAAAGATCACGCGAAAACCATCTTGACCCGGCTTGAAAGGGATGCTTTCCCGTATATTGGCATCAGGCCGATAGAAGAGATCAGTAGCCCGGAGATGCTGGCAGTTCTCATACGGGTAGAAAGCCGCTCCCCAGAGCTGGCTAAACGGGTAAAAATTTCCTGTGGATAACCAGGTTGTCAAAGAGCAGTTTCCTTCACAAAGGGCGTCTTGCTTCGGGGTGCCCTTTTCTTTTGTTCAGGTTGGAGTCGACTTGACAGGGAAATAAATTGACATCTTCCCGAATTCTTCCAGCATAATTCTTGTCCCCGGAAATGGCCAGAACCACAAAGTTGTACATGCTTAACGGGTCGTAACTATTATTGTAATTTTAAAAATTCCGGAAATTTATCCGGGAATATGGAAATTTGACGTAGCGATTTTATCGCGTTATTTTTACTCATGATAAAAAGTTGATTGATTCCAGTTGATTGCAATTTAGCGAAGTTTGGAATTCTTAACCGGCACTGATTTTGCTTATTAATTAATAACGATTATTGTTATCGTTTTCAAACTGATCCACATTTGTATATAGTGATGGACAAGAATATAAAGTGGAGGAAATACAATGAAAAAGACATTGTTGAAAAGCGTTTTTGTCGCTTTGGCAGGCTTAGGTTTAGTGGCAGGGAATGCCCTATCTACACCAATAAACGGTGTTATACAATTGACAGGGCAAGTTACGCTTACAGGCGGAACGTCGTTTCAGACGGCCACCGGCATTGAATTTTTAGAAGCTGTTGGAGATTTGCATTTAGATCAAGCATTAGTATCAGACGCATCGTTTACTTTGGCCCCGACCAAGGGACTTACGGCAACGATGCAAGATTTTCAGTTTTCTCCTTTTGTAGCAAACAATCCTGTTTGGAGTGTCGATGGTTTTTCATTCGCAATGAATAGTATTACGTATGACTCTAATAACGGTACCTTTTTAAACCTTGCTGGAACGGGAACAATTTCTGGCAATGGATATGATGCAACCGTTGGAACTTTTACCTTTTCCACTCAAAACACTGGAGATGTTGATTTCTCTTGGTCAGGGTCAACTTCAACTTCCCCGGTCCCTGAACCAGCAACCATGCTTCTTTTCGGTACTGGCATTGCTGGTCTGGCTGGAATAGCACGGAGAAAAAGAAGTTAACACTTTTCCGAAAAATAGGAATCTCAAGGCAGGGCTTAACGGCTCTGCCTTTTATTATGACCAGCCTGCCATAAGGTCCAAATTCGTGTCTCGAAAAGGGAGGCACATCATAGTAAAAAAAGAGACACCGCACACGGTAACGGGTAATGGAAAGTGTTAAATCGTAATTCTCCTAATATAACATATTGTTAATTGCACACCTTTAATCCCTCCCGGCCAGATATAGTCCAGCGGCATCCGCTGGCATTCTTCAACCCGCACTCCTGCAAAGGTTTGCGGGTTTTTTTTTGTCCAATTGCAATGCAACGGAATTCGGTAGAAGTTTACCCGTTAAATCCTTTCACCCGCCACCCTCAGTTTTCCTGTTGTTCAGTTCTCTCAAGACCGCTGGTCGTCGCCGCTAGTCTGCGAACAGCAAGAAAGAATGAAGAATGGACAAATTGCGCTAACTGGGTTATATATCGTTTGCTTTACTTACCCATGGGTCGGTTTCCGGCCCATTTTTTTTTGCATACCCTGGTTCTCCAGGGTGCCCAGATGGACAAGAGACAGGAACGATTCAAACGTGAGCAGTCAGCATCTCAAAGAAATACAGAAACGAAGGACCTTCGGCATCATCAGCCATCCCGATGCCGGTAAGACGACTCTGACCGAAAAGCTTTTATTATTCGGCGGCGCCATTCAGCTGGCGGGTGCTGTCAAATCCCGGAAAACCGCGGTCCATGCTACCAGCGACTGGATGGCGATTGAACGAGAACGCGGCATCTCGGTAACCACATCGGTGATGAAGTTCAATTACCGGGACTATGAAATCAACCTGCTCGATACCCCCGGCCATCAGGACTTCTCCGAAGACACCTACCGGGTGCTGACCGCTGTAGACTCCGCCCTGATGGTGATTGACAGCGCCAAGGGCGTTGAGACCCAGACCACCAAGCTGATGGAGGTCTGCCGGATGCGCAATACGCCGATCATCACCTTCATCAACAAGCTTGACCGCGAAGGCATGGACCCTCTCGATATCCTGGCTGATATCGAGGATAAGCTGCAGATCGAATGCGTGCCGTTGTCCTGGCCAATCGGCATGGGCAAGGGCTTCAAGGGGGTCTACGACCTCCATCGGAAGCAAGTCACGCTCTTTAAACCCAGCCAGGATACCCGCCCCGAAGATAGTATTGTGGTGAGCGACTTAGGCGATCCCCAGCTGGACAGCCTGCTCGGAAAATTCGCCGCCGAAAAGCTGCGTGAAGATATCGATTTGGTGCAGGGCGCGGCCAATCCCTTTGATCATGAGCAATATCTCAAGGCCGGACAAACGCCGGTCTTTTTCGGTAGCGCCATCAACAACTTCGGCGTCCGCGAACTGCTCGACGCCTTTGTCGAATTGTCACCCCCTCCCAGTCCGCGGGCAACCCTGACCCGGATGGTAGACCCGGGAGAAGAGGCCTTCAGCGGCTTCACCTTCAAAATCCAGGCGAATATGGACCCGGCCCATCGCGACCGAATCGCTTTTTTTCGCATCTGCTCCGGCAAGTTCACTCGAGGCATGAAAGTCATCCACCACCGGTTGGGCAAAGAGGTGAGTCTGAGCAACGCCACCGTGTTCATGGCTCAGGAGCGCTCCCACATCGATGAGGCCTATCCCGGCGACATTATCGGCATCCATAACCATGGCACCATCAAGATCGGCGACACCTTCAGCGACAAAGAAGAGCTCAAGTTCACCGGCATCCCTAATTTCGCCCCGGAGCATTTCCGGCGGGTGGTCCTGCGTAATCCGCTCAAGATGAAGCAGCTGCAAAAGGGACTGCTGCAGATGGCGGAGGAGGGGGCGGTACAGGTGTTCCGACCGATCGCCGGCAACGATTATATTCTCGGCGCGGTGGGCGTGCTCCAGTTCGAAGTGACCATGACCCGACTCAAAGATGAATACGGCGTCGATGCCACCTATGAACCGCTCAGTTATACCCTGGCCCGCTGGGTGACCAGCGACAATAAGCAGCAGTTCAAGGAGTTTGAGAAGAAAACTCAGTTCAACCTCTTCCTGGACGCCGAAGGCCATCTTTCCTATCTGGCCGAGGGCAGCTGGCGGCTGGCCCATACCCAGGAATTGTTTCCCGAGGTGGTGTTCCACAAAACCCGGGAATCGGTTTGATCGTCCCGGCTTCCCGAAGCTGATCGGTATCGTTTCCCCTTGCCGGAGGCCTTTCGCCCCTCGTGATCCTGCTGATTGCCCCACCCGTAGCCAAACCGGGCGAACCACCCGCGGGTATCGCCTTCCTTGCGGGCACCCTGCGCCATCATGGGGTCGCCTGCACCCTCCTGGACGCGAGTCTGGAAGGATTGCTGTATCTTCTTGATCAGGCCGGAAGTCCCGAGGATACCTGGTCGAGCCGGGCTTTGCGGCATCTCGATACCAATCTCGCCGCCATCCGCTCCCCGGGACTTTATCGGAACATTGACCGCTACCAGCGGGCGGTCCGTGATTGCAACCGGGTCCTGGAGCTGGCTGCCCGCTCCCATCCGGAACTCAGTCTCAATTTTTCCAACTACCAGGACGACCACGCCAACCCGCTCGACAGCGGCAGTCTACTGGCGGCCGCCGAACAGCACTCGAACAATATCTTTGCCCCCTATTTCCGCAAACGGCTGCCCGCTCTGCTGGAGGCTGAAACCCCGCAGTTTGTCGGCATCTCGCTTTCCTATCTCAGCCAGGCCCTCTGCACCTTTGCCCTGCTCGGTTTTCTGAAAGAACAGTTCCCGCACCTGACCCTGATACTGGGCGGTGGCCTGATCACCTCATGGATGAGCACCCCGGACTGGCACCATCCCTTTGCCGGCCTTGTCGACCATTGCATTGCAGGGCCGGGTGAAGGCCCCTTGCTTAAGCTCCTGGGCATCGACAGCCCTGCTGAGAACCTCCCGCCGGATTACTCGGACCTGCCCATGCATGCGTATCTCGCACCCGGTCCGATCCTGCCCTATGCCGCCTCGCGCGGCTGTTACTGGAACAAATGCTCTTTTTGCCCGGAAACAGCCGAACAGAGTCGCTACAGCCAGATTGAACCGGTCCTGGTCCTCTCGCACCTCCGCAAGCTCCGTGATCAGGTCCAACCCATGCTCATCCACCTGTTGGACAACGCCGTCAGCCCGGCACTCATGCAGGCCCTTTGCGACGATCCGCCGGGGGTGCCCTGGTACGGCTTTGTTCGAGCCCATGAACAACTGGCGGATGCTGACTTCTGTCGAAAATTGCGACTGTCCGGTTGCGTCCTGCTCAAGCTCGGCCTAGAATCGGGCAGCCAGGCCGTGCTGGACGCCATGCACAAAGGCATCCGCCTCGACCTGGTGGACCGTGTCTTGACCAGCCTGCACCAAGCGGGAATCGCCACCTATGTGTATCTACTCTTCGGCACGCCTTCCGAATCGCTGATCGAGGCGCGAGAGACGCTGGCGCTCACCCTCCGTCATCATCAGGCCATTACCTTTCTCAACCTGGCGATTTTCAACATGCCCAAAGCCAGTGAGGAGGCCAGGCAATTGCCGGGAGCCGAGTTTTCCGAGGGCGATTTGTCGCTGTACCAGGATTTCACGCATCCCCGGAGTTGGGACCGACGGGCGATACGGACCTTCCTGGATAGGGAATTCAAACGCCATCCGCTGATCGCCCCCATTCTCCGCCGTGACCCGTCGCTGTTTACCTCCAATCATGCCGCCTTTTTCAGTGGCTCCTTCCCGTGGCCAACTGTGACGGACTACGAAAAAACAGCGCAATTGGCTCACTTTGGGGCGGAAAAAAATCGGCTTTAATGCTAGGTTCAAAGCATAGTGACGGTGTCCTCTCACGGGAGACCGCCATCCGCCACCAATACCGCGCCGCCTACCGGCTTTGATATTTCGAAAGAAAGGATAAAAATCATGGGTTCTTGTGTTACACAACTCCACCGCCAGCTCACCGCCAGCTTTGCCTATTGTTTTAACGTCGCATCCAGCCGGGTGCTCGAAGCCGGCGAACTGGAGCGGTTGCGGCTGATCCTGGCCGACGGTTTTCTCCTCGACACCGTGACCTTTGACTCACTTCTGCAGGGCGAGCGGGTGGTCGAGGTCGGCCCTCGTCTCAATTTCGCCACCGCTTGGTCCTCCAACCTGGTGTCCATCTGTCGGGCGGTGGGCCTGGACTGCGTCACCCGGGTAGAGCGCTCCCGCCGCTATCTGGTGCCCGAGGGCGAGGATCTGCAGGCCTTCATCGATGCTCGTCACGACCGGATGACCGAATGCGTGTATCCCGCCCCGCTCACCACCTTTGAAACCGGGATCGTGCCGGAACCGGTCTACGAGGTTGACCTGATCAGCAAGGGACCGGACGGCCTGCTCGACATCCCCGGCATCTCCATGGACCAGTGGGACCGGGAACTGTACCACCGCTATTTTGTCGAGCGTTGCCACCGCAATCCGACCATTGTCGAGATCATGGATCTCAACAACGCCAACTCCGAGCACTCCCGCCACGGTTTTTTCCGGGGCAAGCAGGTGATCGACGGTCAGGAATACGAGAAAACCCTGTTCCAGGTGGTCACGGACACGCTTGCGGCCCATCCGAAAGGGAGCAAGATTGCCTTCAAAGACAACTCCAGCGTGGTTCAGGGCCATATCCTCCAGACCCTGCATCCCGCACAGCCCGGCATTCCCTCGGCCATGCAGCCGGTGGAGGTCTGCTATCATCCCCTGCTGACTGCCGAGACGCACAATTTTCCCACCGGCGTGGCCCCCTTTCCCGGCGCTGAAACCGGGACCGGCGGTCGCATTCGTGACGTCCAGGGCACCGGTCGGGGCGGTTTCGTCATGGCAGGCACGGCCGGCTACTGCGTGGCCAATCTCCACATCCCTGACTACCCGCTGGAATGGGAGAACCGGTATTCCTGCCCGGACAGCCTGGCTTCAGCCCTAAATATCGAGATCGAGGCCAGTAACGGCGCCTCGGATTACGGCAACAAGTTTGGTGAGCCGCTGATCCAGGGGTTCACCCGTTCCTTTGACCTGCGCCTGGAGAGCGGCGAACGCTGGGGCTATCTCAAACCGATTATGTTTACCGGCGGTATCGGCCAGATCGATGATCGCCACACCGAAAAAAAGACCGCCACCAAGGGCATGCTGATTGTCCAAGTCGGCGGCCCGGCCTACCGGGTCGGTTTCGGCGGCGGCGCGGCCTCAAGCATGATGCAGGGCGAAAACGAAGCCAAGCTCGATTTCAACGCGGTCCAGCGCGGCGATGCCGAGATGGAGCAGAAGATGAACCGGGTCATTCGGGCCTGCAACGAGATGGGCGACTTGAGCCTGATCGATGTCATTCACGACCAAGGGGCCGGCGGTCCGGCCAATGTGCTCAAGGAACTGGTCGAGCATGCGGGCGGGCGGGTCGAAATTCGCAAGATCCGGGTGGGTGATCCCACCATGTCGGTGCTTGAGATCTATGTGGCCGAATATCAGGAACGCAACGGCTTCCTGATCAGCCCGGAAAATATTGACGCTTTTCAGGCGATCTGCGATCGGGAAAAGGTGGCTTGCGAAATCCTGGGCGAGGTTACCGGCGATCTCCGGTTTATTGTCCAGGACAGTCAGGACAACTCCACCCCGGTCAATATCGAGATTCCTGAACTTCTCGGTAATATTCCGCAGAAAACCTTCAGCGACAGCCGCACCGTTGCGGCGCTGTCCCCTTTTGTCCCCCCTGTCGGCCTCACGGTGCGCGATGCCCTGCACCGGGTGTTGCGGCTGGTCTCTGTCGGGTCGAAACGGTTCCTCACCAACAAGGTGGACCGAGCCGTCACCGGCCTGATTGCTCAGCAGCAGTGCTGCGGCCCTCTGCAGCTGACCGTGGCCGATGTGGCGGTGGTGGCCCAGAGCCATTTTGGCGTGACCGGAATTGCCACGGCTATTGGCGAGCAGCCGATCAAGATGCTGGTCAATCCGGCGGCCGGGGCGCGGATGGCGGTGGGCGAGTCCCTGACCAACCTGGTCTGGGCGAAGATCGACGATCTGGAGCAGGTCAAATGCTCGGCGAACTGGATGTGGGCCCCCAAACTGGCGGGCGAAGGGGCGGCCCTGCGCGATGCAGCCGAGGCCATGGCCGAGGCGATGATCGTCCTGGGCATGGCCGTGGACGGCGGTAAGGACAGTCTGTCCATGGCGACCATGGTGGAGGCGGAGACGGTGAAATCGCCGCGCCAGCTGGTGATCTCGGCCTATGCGGCCATGAGCGACATCGGCAAGAAGGTCACTCCGGACATCAAGGAGCCGGGTTCGGTCCTGGTGTTTATCGATCTTGCCGCCGGGCGGAACCGTCTGGGCGGCAGCGGACTGGCCCAGACCCTTGGCCAGATCGGCAATGAGGTTCCGGACATGGACGATCCCAGCCTGGTGCGGCGGGCCTTCATCGCCGTACAGCAGCTGATTGAACTCGACCTGATTCAGGCCGGGCATGACCGCAGTGACGGCGGCCTGATCACCACCGTGCTGGAGATGGCTTTCAGCGGTAATTGCGGCCTTAATCTGGCCCTGAACGGATCGGCCACGGTCCTGGAAGCCTTGTTTGCCGAAGAACTGGGCCTGGTGTGCGAATGCCGTTGGGAGGATCTGGCTGAGGTCAAAAAACGGTTCGATCAGGCCGGGTTGTCCTGCGCGGTCCTGGGCGCCACCACGGTCAAAAAGGCGGTCCTCATCCAATACAACGGCGAGTTAGTCCTGGACGACTCCATGGTGCTGCTCCGCCAGTGGTGGGAGGAGACCAGCTATCAATTGGAACGGCTGCAGGTCAATCCCGACTGCGCTGATGCGGAAAAAATCAATATCCTGGACCGTAAGGGCCCGGAGTACCATCTCAGTTTCACTCCCCAGGCTGTTTTGCCGGCGATATTGCAAAAAATCGACAAACCCAAGGTGGTTATCCTCCGCGACGAGGGTTCCAACTCGGACCGGGAAATGACGAGCGCCTTCTACAGCGCCGGGTTTGAGCCCTGGGATGTAACCATGACCGACCTGTTGAATGGCCGGATCGACCTGGCGAATTTCCGCGGGTTGGCGGCGGTGGGCGGTTTCTCCTATGCCGATGTCCCGGAGAGTGCCAAAGGCTGGGCCGCGACCATCCGTTTCAACGAACGGCTCCAGGCCCAATTTCTGGAATTTTACAACCGCCCCGACACCTTTACCCTGGGTATCTGCAACGGCTGCCAATTGTTCGGCCTGCTCGGTTGGGTGCCGTGGCAGGGGATCGCGGCAGAACAGCAGCCGCGTTTTATCCACAACCTCTCGGGCCGCTTCGAGTCCCGCTGGACCACGGTCAAGGTCCTGCCCAGCCACGCGATCATGCTCCAGGGCATGGAGGATCTGGTTTTCGGTATCCATGTTGATCACGGTGAGGGGTACCTGCACTTCCCCGATGCGGCCATCAGAGAGCGGGTTCTGGCTGAACAGATGGCAGCCGTGGTCTTTGTCGATGACGAGGGCCAGCCGACCGAAGCCTATCCCTTCAATCCTAACGGTAGCCCTGGCGGCCTCACCGGTCTCTGTTCGCCCGATGGTCGCCACCTGGCCATGATGCCGCATCCGGAACGGACCATCCTTACCTGGCAGGCCCACTGGCTGCCCCGTGAGATGAAGGCCCTGCCGGTTACTCCCTGGCTGCGGATGTTCCAGAACGCCTACGAATGGTGCATGCGATAGGAAAAAAAAGCCCCTGCCGGAGTGATGTCCGGCAGGGGCTGATTATTTACAACGATATCCGGGAGAGCGACCATGCCCCCAACAGATTTCCAAACGCCAACCACGGCCCTTTTTCTCCACGGTCTCGACTCCTCCATCCAGGGTACCAAGGGGCAATGGTTCCGGGAACATTTTCCTGCGGTCCGAATGCACGACTACCACGGCGATCTGGACCAGCGGCTGGCGCAACTGGAGGGAGAGGTAGCCGGTCTGGACAACCTGATCCTGGTGGGCTCGAGCTTCGGCGGTCTGATGGCCGCCTGTTTTGCTATCCGCCATCCCCAGCAAGTTGGGCGCCTGGTCCTGCTGGCACCGGCCCTCAATTTCAGCGGTTACCAGCCTCCGGTCACCCCCATCCATATACCAACCCTGCTGATCATCGGCGCTCATGACACGGTCTGCCCGCCGGACCTGGTCCTGCCTCAGGCCCACGCCACCTTCAGTACGCTGGAAATACGGGTGAAAGAGGACGACCACATGCTGCATCGTACCTTTCCCACCCTGGACTGGCCGCAGCTGCTTACCTGAACAACGGGTGGAGCTGGGATTCGGGCTGCGCCTCCTGCGCTGGCTTCTGCTGCTGCGCCAGCAATTGGCTCATCTCCACCAACCGATACAATTCGGCGCGGTACCCCTCAACATCCCGGCCCCGACCGGAACGGGCCATTTCCAGGCATTGCTCCCAGGTAAAGGTACCCAGATGCTCTGAGTGGGTGAGCAGCATGCCATAGCCAGCAACGGCCGCGGCAAAACGGAAATCGGCACTCGGCTTAGCAGTTGGCGCATCGTTCACCGCCAGGCTGATTAAACGGGAACTGGTTGCCTTCAATGGTTTGTAGCGCAGTTTGACGGTCATTAATTCTTGCGAATTGCTCGACGGGACTCTTTTGGGCATCTGATATTTGAGCGGATCTAGTCCGGGGATGGAAGCGTGGCCAGCCGGAATCAGCTCATAGAGGGCGGTCACCCGATGGCCGACGCCGATCTCGCCGGCATCCTTGCTGTCGTTGCGGAAATCCTCATTGGCCAGGGCCCGGTTCGCATAGCCGATCAACCGGTAGGCACCCACTCGCGCCGGGTTGAACTCCACCTGGATTTTGACATCCTTTGCCAGGGTGAAGAGGGTGCCGCTCAGCTCTTTGACCATCACCTTCTTGGCCTCCAGCAGGCTGTCGATATAGGCATAGTTGCCATTGCCCTTGTCGGCCAGGATCTCCATGGTGTCGTCATGGTAGTTGCCCATGCCGAACCCGAGCACGGTCAGATAGACGCCCGACCGACGTTCGGCCTCGATCATGCGCTGCAGCTCATCCCGGCTGGTGACGCCCACGTTGAAGTCGCCGTCTGAAGCCAGGATGACGCGGTTGTTGCCGCCGGCCATGAAACTTTGCCGCGCCAGCTGATAGGCGGTGCGGATACCGCCGGAGGCATGGGTTGAGCCGCCGGCCTGCAGCTGATCGATGGCCGCGACAATCTCCTGCAGCCGATTGCCTGGCGTGGGCGGCAGCACCACCCGATCGGCCCCGGCATAGACAACCAGGGACACCCGGTCACGTTCTCCCAGCTGCTTGACCAGAAGGGTCATCGCCTGCTTGATGAGAGGGAGCTTGTTCGCATCCTGCATGGAGCCGGAGACATCAATGAGAAAGACCAGGTTAGATGGCGGCAACTGCTCCTTGGCTATATCCTGGGCCTTGAGCCCGATGCGCACCAGCCGGTAGCCATTGTGAAAAGGGCTGGGGCCGATCTCGGCACTGAGAGAAAAAGGATCGGAGCTCGAAGGCGCGGGATAGTCATAGGAGAAGTAGTTGATCATCTCCTCGATGCGGACCGCGCCCACCGGCGGTAGGCTGCCACCCGTGACGAAACGGCGCACATTGGCATATCCGGCGGTATCGACATCGATGCTGAAGGTGGACAACGGGTCGCGGTCGACATTGATGAACCCGCTTTCCTGCACCGGGTTGTATGATTCCCGGTTCCAGGTGGGCGGGGCGGCGAGGTACGGCATGGCCTGGTCAGCAGCGACTCTGCCGGTGACACCGGCGGCCTTTTTCATGCGTGCGGCGTGGAGAGGAGCGGTCATGGCCTCGGCGGCCGGAGCGGGTGGGCTGACGGCCCGCTGCTCCTTGTCGGTCGGTTGCGCCACCTCTATTTTGGCCGCACTGCTCTCGGAGGTCAGGGGTTGCGATATCTGCTGCGATTCCTTTTTGTCAGGTTCCGTGGTCGGGGCGGTGCAGGCCGCCAGCATTGCCAGAGCAAGCAGCAGAGTCAGGGCTGTCCGTTTCATAAAATTACTCCTTAAAGAATCAGGGGTTGATTTGCCTGCGCAAAGCAGGAACTGTATCGTTGTTGTTTTCTTGGACGGCACCCCGACTCGGTTGTGTCGCGAGCAATAGAAAAAATAGAAAAAAGGGAGCAGTGACGCGAACCGATGCTTTCGGGAGAGGAGGAAAACGGGTGAACCCCTGGCAGAAACAGGCCCTGACCCAATGGGACATGATCAACCGCATGGCCAATCGTCGTTTTCAGCAGGCCAGCCTGGCGGAAGAGGCGGCACTGTTTGTCATGGATGGCCTGGCTGCTGATGACTGGCGACGGCTGCAGGCCTTTACCGGCCGCTCAACGCTCGCCACCTATATCGGCGCCTTGACCATCAGGCTGCTGGAGGATTTTGCTCGGCTTCGTTTTGGCCGGGTGAGGGCGCCGTTGTGGATTCGCCGTCTTGGCGGCATCTGGATGTCGCTTTTCCGTCTACTCTGCCTGGAGCGTTTTTCTCCGGACGAAGCTGTGGCCCTGGTCAGCAACCATCATTCCGGCCAGGTCAGAACCACGGAGGAGGCCGCCTACCGAATCCTCGGCGAGATTCCGTCCTGCGGCGAGCATCAGGGAGAGGAAACTGCATATTGCGAGGAGACGACACTTCCAGCAGCGGACGGAGAGTGCTCCACCCAGGAACGCCAACTGGAGCAGGAAGAGCGTCGCCAACTGTTTACCATTTTGGGGCGGCTGCTTTTGAGTGAGACGGGGGAAGGTGTGGATCCGCGGCTGCTGGAACGGGTGGCAGGCGTCGGCATCACCCTTGCACCCCAGGAACGATTGCTGTTGCAGCTCTGTTATCGGGACGGGATAGCGGTGGCTGAGGCCGGGCGGATGCTGGGTTTGAACCGTCACCAGGCCAGCGGTCGCCTGCGACGCCTGCTTGAGCGGCTGCGCCAGGATTTTGCAGCAGCTGGCTTGGACGAGGAACTCCGGCTACTCTTATGAATACCTGTCGACACAATCAAGGACCAGGACCGTCCAATCCCAGAGAATGGAAGCAATCAGAAAGAAGGACGCTATGGCGACCATAGATCTTGATACCAAGAAAGAATCAGACCGGCGACTCGCACTCCTGGCCCTGACCAACCAACATGCAGAACCCTCCAGCCCCTGTCTGGACGCGGAAGAACTGGCCTGTTTGGTCGAGGGAAAGTTGGCCCCTGAGAAGATCGAGGCGTGCCTGGCTCACCTTGCCGACTGTGAACAATGCTATGCCACCTGGCGCCAACTGGATCAGGAATGGCAGCAACAATCATCTGGTGTCAACCGCAAACGGGGTATGCTGCTCAGGTTCTTCAGTCGACCGCGCTTCCTGGCCACCGTCGGCTCCATCCTGGCCGTGGCCGCGAGTATCGCTGTTTTTCTCAATATCACCATGCAAACGGATCGCGCTTCCCTGCAGCATTTTTCCACTCCACTAACCCAGGAACAAAAGCAGATAGCCCCCCCTCCTGCGGAAATAACCTCGGAACCGGCGAACAGTCGGTCACGGAACCTGGAGCAACCGGCAGCTCCGCCTCCGCAGGCACTGGAAGAGCGGCGCGAAAAAAAGGCTCGCGGTGATCGTGATCACGCAAGGGAACAAAAAACAGCGGTAAAGCCGTCGGCTATGGATGCAAATCGTGCTGCCGTCAGACCGGCGCTATCCCCGGCTGTCAGTGGCACTCCTGCGAAGAAGAGCGAGATGGCGGGCGCCTACAAACTTGCTGACAAGAGGGACGGGGCTTCGGGAAAAGAGGCAGCGGCCCCGGCACCGGCTCCGCCGCAACAGGCCTTGCCTGCGGCAGGTTCCCTGTCGGGTAGGGCGTCCGTAACCGGTTCGCTCACCATGGCCGAGTGGCAGCGGATGATCCGGGAGGGCTGTCAGGGGCAGCCGGGACCCAAATTTTTTGAAGACATCGCCGTGCAGGGCAGGGGGCTGGTGGCCAGGCACGATACCGTTACCCTGACCCAGGAAGAACGGCGGCAGGTCAGCAGCATGCTCACTCTACTGGCGGATCAGCACCAACAAACCGCGGTCCGGCGGTGTCAAGCCCTGCTGGCCCTATTGGACCCTATTGCCGGAAACGACAAGCAATAAATTCTGTCCGATCAGATCGGCGGGGCGATGGTCACCACGATGCGCATGTCGGTAGTGGCTTTGACGCCGTGCGGTTCCCGGATGTCCGAGATCAGCATGTCGCCGGTTTTTGCTGGCATGGAGGCGTTGTTGTCAGCGAGAAAAGCTCCCTCACCCTCGATGACCAGAATCGACAGTTGCCCGTCCAGGTCGTGGGAGTGCACCGGAAACAGGGACCCAGCCTTGAGATTGAAATTGAGGATCTTGAAATGTTCGGAATCATGCAGCACGATACTCTTCATACCTAGCGGGTTGAACTCCCGCGTACCATCTAATTCAATTTTTCTCATAGTCAATCTCCTGTGGTGGTGATGGGCTCTGTCTTTGCCCCTCTGATCTGATGCAGTTCAATCCGGTACTTGTTGATCTTGTCGTACAAACTTTTCCGTGAAATGCCCATGAGCTGATGGGCCACGCTCACCTGGCCGCCCGCTTTTTGCAGAATTTGCAGCACATAGAGCCGTTCCTGCTCCTCCATGTATTCCTTCCAGGCCAGACAGGGGATTTCGCAATTTGCTGCCACTACTGCCGGTTTTTCCTGGACCAGGTCTTGGGCCTGGGCCCCAAGGACACAATATCTGCGTACATAATTACGGAGTTCACGGATATTGCCCGGCCAATGCTGCTGCATCAGCTGCCGGATCAGTTCCGGTGGACACGGCCGGGCATCGCTGTGCTGCCCATCGCAATACTCGTTCCAAAAATAGTCGACCAACAGAGGAATGTCCTCCTTTCTCTCCCGCAGGGGCGGCAGATGCACCGGCAGGACATTGAGTCGAAAAAAAAGGTCTTCACGAAAAGTACCTTTGTCAATCTCCGCCATCAAATCGCGATTGGTTGCGGTAATGATCCGGGCTTTAAGGGGAATGGAGGCGTTGCTACCAAGCCGTGTGAACGACCGTTCTTCGAGCACCCGCAGCAGTTTGGACTGCAACTGGGTTGGCATCGAGCAGATTTCATCAAGAAACAGGGTGCCAGTACCGGCATATTCGAATTTCCCGAGCTTCCGTTGGATCGCCCCGGTAAAGGCCCCTTTTTCATGGCCAAAGAGTTCGGATTCGATCATTTCCGCAGGAATGGCCCCCATGTTGACCGCGACATAGGGGGCCTTGTCCTGGTGACTGATGACATGGATGGCGCGGGCGACAAGCTCCTTACCGGTACCGGTTTCGCCGACGATCAACACCGGATCGCTCTCCACTGCAATGGTTTCGATTAGAGTATAGAGGCCGAGCATGGTTGGATGGCTGCCGACCAACCCGTAAAAACGGGACCGGCTGTCCCTGGAGGCAATCAACTCCTTTTCCAGCCGTCGGTTTTCCAGGATCAGCTGCCGCCGTTCAATGGCCCTGACCAGGGTCGCCAGGATGATATCCTCGTCCACCGGTTTTTGGAGAAAGTGATATGCCCCCTTTTTGACAGCTTCCACCGCCATGTTGATATCACCATGGCCGGTGATCAGGATAACCGGAAGATCAGGGTCCACAGCCAGAATCCGTTCCAGAAGGACCATGCCGTTCATTTCCGGCATGCGGATATCAGCAAGAACAGCAGCAAACGGATGCGCATCAATGCCGGCCAGCGCTTCCAGCGGATTGACAAAGGTCCGCACCCCATACCCGTTCAGCTCCAGGGTCTGTTTGATGGCCGCCAGTAGATAGAGGTCATCGTCTACGACCAGAATTTCAGGAGCTGGATCAGAGCGTGGCTGGATGCTCATACACTCCCTCCTCCCTGAGGCCGGCTTTGACCCGTGGCGGTCGTCTTCTCCAGGAACTGCGGAATATAGACAGAAAAACAGGCCCCTTTTCCAGGTACACTTGCCACCTCAATATAGCCGGAAAAACCGCGGATGATACGTTCAACGATCGATAAGCCCAGCCCCATGCCGGTGCCGACTTCACGGGTAGTAAAAAAGGGGTCAAAAATCTTTTTCTGTAGCTCATCTGCAATGCCCTCGCCATTATCGGCAACCGTCACCATAATATAGGGTTCCTTTTGCATGGTCTTCAGATTGAGGCAATCGGTGATTTGGCTGGTGATCGTCAATTTGGGAATAACCACCCGTCCCATGGCCTGGATGGCATTCTGCACCAGATTAAGGAAAACTTGTTCCAGCCTAACTTCCACCGCCAGGACAACACAAGGCTCTGCCGACAGGCGCAGATCCAGGGCAATCTCGCTTAAACGCAACTGGGACTCAAGAAAGCTGAGAATTTTCCGTATAATTACATTCAATTCCAACGGAGTCTGATCTTCCGCAACCTTGCGGCCAAAGCTGCGCATGGTGCTGATGATCGACGAGGCTTTATTGACCCGATCAATTATGATTTCGAGGTTTTCCCGGAGCATGGCACTGTGGTCCCCAGGGCTGTCTAGGGCTTTGAGGCCGTTGCGGGCAAAAAGAAGAATGGCGTTTAAGGGTTGAGTCAGCTCATGACCGACTCCTGCAGCCATTTCACCAAGACTTGCGAGTCGACTGGAATGGAGTAACTGTTTCTGGCCCTCCTGCATCCGCCCCATCAATTCATAAAACTCACTGCAGTCTGAACAGATGAGCATGTGCAGCACGAGTCCATTGGGATGCACATGGGTAGAGCCGCGCATCTTCACCGGCAAGATACCGCCGCTCTCGGTTCGCAGATTTGCTTCGAATTCCTTGAATTCTCCTTTGGCGAATGCAGCGCGGATCGCTTCGGCCCTGTCAGGCTCAACCAGGTCATCAAGGGTCAGCCCTTGACCTGGGGGCAGGGAACACCCGGTTCGCTGGAGAAATTCCCGGTTGGCTTGAATGACCTGAAAATCTTGATCAAGGAGAAGGAAGAGCTCAGAAATTCCTGCCAGGATCCTTTCGGTAAACGATCGGCTGGCCTCCATCTCCTCATGCTTTTTCAATACCCGGACAACGAGATCTTCCCGTTGTTTCTCAAGTATTTTTATGGTCTGGTCATGCATACGTTCCCTCCCGGTCATCTGATATTCCCGGACAATACTCTCAGCTCGCTAGCCATGTCACCAGATTTATACATTCCCCAAAAGGCAATGCGCCATTTCACTTCTCCCGGTCACTGCGGGTAAAGGTGGTTTTCCCCCGGTGACCGCTGCCTGTCTTGAAAAGTAATTGACAACTATTGCCATGCTTTGTAGTGGTTACAGTGCGTATGCTAGGGAGCTGCCTATATTTTTTCTCGCTTCATTCAATAGATGAAAGGAGATAATCACCCCCCCTGCCAGATGTGGGAAGGCAGCGGGCGGGTGTATTTTTCGATCTGCATTATTTCAGAACAACGTACGACGTATTCTGTACCTTCTCTATTCAATCATTTTTTTCACGCATCGATTGAGCCAGCCTACGGCAAGCTCGATGATGGTCAGAGCGCATGGATTGAACAATGGAAAGAAACTATAGAAAACTCTGGTGGCGTAACTGTCTGGCTATCATCTGTTTTTCAGTTATCCCCCTGCTGTTCGTCAATTTTTCCCTTTATTTGCTTTTTGACCGAATCTATACTGAAAAAGTAAAGGAAACTTTGCTGAGCTCAGTCGAAAATCAAAAAAATACTATAGATCTATTTTTTAACGAACGCATCGCCCAGCTGTATACTGTCGCAAATACAAATACATTCGAAGAGCTTACGGATGAGTCCTCTCTTAATAAAATCTTCGATGTCATGCATGCCAAATCCACTTCCTATATAGATATAGGTATGATCGACAATGAGGGAAATCATCTCGCCTATGTCGGTCCATATTACAATCTGCTTAAAACGGTTAATTATAAGAACGAACTTTGGTTCCGTGCTGTCAAAACTCACGGCGTCTATGTCAGCGATATATTTATGGGTTATCGCCATGCTCCGCATTTAATTATAGCGTTAATGGTCAAGGAAAGAAACACTTCCTGGATTCTCAGGGTGACAATCAATATCGAAAATATCAATGATATCGTCCATAAATCCTGGACGGGTAAGTTAAACGATGCTTTTCTCGTTAATAGAGAGAACATGTTGCAGACCCTGCCGAGATTTGGCGGAGATTTCCTGGAGCACCCGACATACCATGATTTCTCATCAACCGCTGCCACCAAGGTCGAGCGACGCGTCTTTCGTGGAACCGACACATTCTACGCTGCTGCTCCTCTCGATAATACCAAATGGGTTCTGGTCATCAAGGAAAGCCCTGATGAACTCCTTTCACCTTTACAGGAGGGAATTAACTGGGCGCTGTTTTTTACGACCCTTGGTCTGGTTATTATTGCCACCGGTGCGGCTCTTTTCACCAACACCCTCATTGACAGGATTAAAAAAACAGATCGTGAAAATGCCGCTAAGTCTGATATGCTCCTACAGGCGAGCAAGATGATTGCGCTTAGCAAAATGGCAGCCGGTATTGCCCATGAAGTTAATAATCCTCTGGCATCGATTGCCGAAAGAGCCGGCTGGATGAAAGACCTGCTTGCCGATCAGGACATTGCGGGGAATGAAATTTTTGCAGAATTCAATGAATCGGTTGATAAAATCGAACAACATGTGGACAGGGCCAGGAAAATCATTAGGAATCTGCTCGGATTTGCACGCAGAGGAGAACCCGCGACGGGAATAATTAATATCAATAACCTGCTCGATGAAACCACCGGATTTCTTGAAAACGAAGCCAGGCAATTGAATATTCGTATTGAAAAACGGTATGCGGACAATATTCCGGTCATCACCAGTGACCTGTCACAGATCCAGCAGGTGGTGCTCAACCTGTTGAATAATGCCATTGACGCAATTGAGCATAACGGTACCGTTACTGTTACCACCCGTTATCTAGAGAAGACCGATGAGGTGGAGATTGATGTTGCCGACACGGGCAAAGGCATAGCTGAAAACGAATTAAATAAGGTTTTTGATCCGTTTTTTACAACAAAAGAAGTCGGTAAGGGGACGGGGCTCGGTCTTTCGATATCCTACAGTATCATCGAAAAGCTGGGCGGGAAAATTAGGGTTCAGAGCAAGGTAGGCGAGGGAACGGTATTCACCATTCTTCTTCCGAAACAGTAAAGGAAAACAATGGATACATTGCGGGTAATGATCGTTGATGATGAAGATGATTTCAGGGAGACGATTGTCAAACGATTGAATGCGAGAAAGATCCTCGCTGAAGGTGCGGCCAGCGGTGTCAAGGCACTGGAGGTCCTGGAAACCAAGGATTTCGACGTGATTGTATTGGATGTCAAAATGCCAGACATGGACGGGATTGAAACCCTGCGCCATATAAAAAAGCTCAAACCGGAGATTGAGGTCATCATGCTCACCGGGCACGCCTCTGTGGAATTCGGCCTCAAGGGAATGCAATTGGGTGCCTTTGATTATGTGATGAAGCCTGCCCCCTTAAACGAACTGCTCGATACTATTGGCCAAGCCTACAACAAGAAACGCGGTCTCATCCATTAAGCACCGGAACCACTTCATGGCAACCATTCCGGCTGCGGGCTGCATCTGCGCCGGATTAGGTAATGCGGTCGCTACAAAGGACTATGCCCTGATCGTGAGGCGTAAATAGGAATCCTATGAGAGTCTGGGATACAAGTCATCTGCTGGATACCATACCCGCGGACAGGACAACCGCCGAGCAGAGCTTTGATCAAGCCGATTCTCAGGCCAATATTGCCAGGATCAGACTCCATTTTAAACAACTTCAGACTCGGTTGATCCTAGGGCTTGTTCTGGGATTCCTCCTGCCCAACGCCTTTCTCGCTGCCTATTTTCATTTTGAGTTCACCCACACGCTCAAAAAGACGGCCATGCTTAATCTGGCCGCAGTCGCGGAAAGTCAAAAGAACACCATTGATCTCTATCTGCAGGAGCGGGTGGTCAACCTTTATAATCTCTTTCACAGTAAGGACTTCACCCTGGCGCCGACCCCTGTTCAGATGGAGAATTATCTCTACTACCTGAAGCAGTATAATGACGGTTTTGTCGATGTCGGTTTTCTTGATGCCAAGGGTGTCCAGATAGGGTATGCCGGCCCCTATCCCACCCTCCTGGGAAAAGACTACAGCAACGAAACCTGGTACAAAAATCTGTTCAGCGAAAATAAAAATTATCTGATCAGTGACATCTACCTGGGGTTCAGGAAAGTTCCCCATTTCACCATCGCCACCCGACAGGTGTTTGATGGGCGCACCTATGTCATGCGGGCGACCCTTGACCCGGATAAACTCTTCCTGTTTCTTCGAGCCATAAGTCAGGGCAAGGAGGTTGAGTCCACGCTTGTCAACCGGCAAGGACAGTACCAGGTGATGGATTCGGGCCGAAGCCGTCTCCCCGGAAGCAGTGAATATATACCCCCTGATACCGCCGCCTCGGGAGTCGAAGAAATCAAGCGAGATGATCAACCGGTACTTGTAGCCTATACCTGGCTCAAAGAAACCCATTGGGCCCTCCTGGCCATGCAGCCGGTCACCGTAGCCCAGGCTGGCATGTATCGGGCTCGGTTAGTTCTCTCGATCAGCTTCATCGCCATCGGCCTGGTGATTTCCACCATTGTTTTTTTTACGATCAAGAAGCTGGTCGCCAGGGCCCGGCGCATGGCTGAAAAGGGTCAACAGCTTCAAGAAATGCTGGCCCATGCCTCCAAGCTGGCTTCCATTGGCGAGCTGGCGGCTGGAGTTGCCCATGAGATCAACAACCCGTTGGCGATCATCATGGCCACCAGCGGCGTTATCCGGGATATGCTCAATCCGGAGTTTGATCTCGACCACAGCCCGGAGGCAATCTGCAAGGAGCTTTCGGTCGTCGATGCCGCCGCCACCCGGGCCAAAGGGATTACCCGTAAGCTTCAGGATATGGGTAAAAGCCGTGTGCCCTGCTCAATACCGTGCGATATCAATGCATTGGTCGATGAGGTGGTAAACAGACTTAAAAAGGTGGAGTTTAAATCCAAGCGCATTGAGGTCGTCACCCAATACAGTCCTGAGGTGCCGCATATTCTCGCTGAACCCGATCCCCTTCGCCAGGTGTTCGGCAATATCCTCATCAATGCAGGCGATGCCATAACGGATAAGGGAACCATCACCATCTCCACCGAGGCCAAGGAGGGGACTATTTATGTGACTATCGCCGATACCGGGAAGGGAATCTCCCCTGAAAATTTACCTCGTATTTTCAATCCGTTTTTCACCACCAAGGGGGGCGGCAAAGGAACGGGACTGGGTTTAAGTATTGCTGCCAGTATCGTCAAATACCTGGGTGGCACCATCATGGTGAACAGTCTTCAGGGAACAGGCAGTTTGTTTACCGTCCTGCTCCCCATCAATGTCCAGGCAACAACTTTCAAGGAACAAAAGAAATAAACAGAGCGTATGGAAAAGCAAAGAGGATTCAAGGTATTATTGGTAGATGACGAGGATATTTTTCGTGAAGCTACAGCCCGCCAGCTGACCGTTCGAGGATTTAATGTCTTGACGGCAAATTGCGGTGAAGCCGCACTACCCTTGGTGCAAAACGAAAATCCGGAGGTGGTGGTGCTGGATCAGGAAATGCCGGGAATGCACGGATCTGAGACCTTTCTCGAAATCAAGAAAATCAACCCGTTGGTCGAGGTGATCATGCTCACCGGTAACACCAGTGTCGAGAATGCAATTGAGCTGATGCAGCAGGGTACCTTCGATTATCTCATGAAACCTATCGATATTAATGAGCTTCTCTATAAAATTGAGGATGCTTATACCCGAAAAAAACTCAATGAAGAGCAACAGCAAGATGTTGGCCTGTAAGAATCGAACAGCCTTCTCCTATCATGCTCCCCGTTTTCGTAGATAAAGGCGATTCATGCTGAAAGAGCTCACTACCTTTTTTAAAAAAATCGTGTTTTGGAATCAAGAACCGGACAGCCCGGTCTTGGAATCCGCCGAAGTGGACGCGTTGCGGCTTACCTTTAAATCCCGTTTCCACAGTTTCAAGCTGCTGCTGGCTACCAACAGCAGAATTTTGGAGGCAATGGCCGATATGGAGAGGGCCCTCCAAGGAAACGAATCCTTCAGCATGGCGTTCGTACAGGCACGCTGCACCTCCATATCCGTTAATGTCTTTCGTATGATCAAGGACATGGAAAATATTGCCCCCGGCAAATACTCTGCGCTCAGGGACAGCTTCGTGGCCATTCAGCGCCAGATCGACGCCCTGCTCGGCCAGAAAAAACAGCTTACCGACAAACGGCTGGTCATTCCCCTTACTGCGGTCAGCAGTGACATGACCGATATGGTCGGCGGCAAGATGGCAAATCTCGGTGATGTGAAGAACAAGCTCAACATGAAGGTTCCCGACGGTTTCGTGATCACAGCCGCCGCCCATGAAGTATTCATGAGCGCAGACGGCCTGCAGAAGGAGATTGATCGGCTCTTCCAGGTGGCAGGTTCCGATGAAGACCGCAATCTCGACCTGGTGAGTTCCCAGATCAGGCAACAAATTATGTCAGCTGAAGTTCCTGAATCCATTTATCTGGCCGTGGTTGACGCCTATACGCAGATGAAACTGCAAAACGGTGGTCAGGAAATCAGGATGGCGGTCAGGAGCAGTGCCCACGGTGAAGATGCCGAGAACAGTACTTTTGCTGGCCAGTACCGCAGTGAGTTGAATGTAGGTTTTTCTCAATTCTTCTATTACTACAAGCAGGTGATGGCGAGTAAATACAGCGTGCAGGCCATTACCTACAAGTTCAACCGCGGTTTCAGGGATGAAGATATCGCCATGTGCGTCGGCTGCCTGGCCATGGTCGATGCCATTGCCGGTGGCGTCATTTATACGCGCAACCCTCTGGACACCCGCGATGACGCTATCTACATAAATTCAACTTGGGGCCTGCCCAAGGCTGTGGTCGACGGCAACGATCTCTGTGATCTTTTCGTAGTCTCACGGGATGACGCTTTGACCATCCAGCGTCGGGAAGTGCGTGAAAAAGGCTTCCAGATTGTCTGTTACGAAGACGAGGGCTGTATCCGCACCGAAACCACTGGCGGTCGCGGCAACCTGCCTTCGCTGACCGACGAACAGGTGCAGATGCTGGCAGACCATGCTGTGCGAATAGAACAATACTATGAGATGCCCCAGGATATCGAATGGGCTATAGACGCTGGCGGCAACATCTCTATCCTCCAATCTCGACCGCTACAGCAGATGATATCGATGATGCCTGGAGAGGATCTGAATCTCCAGCAATTTGCGCCCTCCCTGCTTGTCGAAGGCGGTATCAATGCCAGTCCCGGCGTCGCATGCAGCACCGTTTTTAAGGTAGCCAAAAAAGTCGATATCCTGCAGTTTCCTGATGGCGCAGTTTTGGTGGTGGAACAGGCGCTCCCCACCTGGGCACCGCTGGTCGCCAGAGCCGCTGCCGTTATTTCCGAACAGGGCGGATTTGCTGGCCACCTGGCCAACGTGGCCAGGGAATTCGGCATCCCGGCGCTTTTCGGGGTGAGTGGTGCTATGGCGCTGGTGCACAACGGAGAAACGATCACGGTAGCTGCCGATCTCGGAAAGGTTTACCGTGGCTGCATTGCCCCCCTGCTTGAATGGAAGCGTCCAGAGCCCAAACTGATGATGGGCAGCCCGGTATACGAGTCGTTACGGGAAGTCAGTCGGCATATCATTCACCTGCACCTCCTTGATCCGGAGTCACGGGATTTTATTCCCAAAAATTGCCAGACCTTCCATGATATCACCCGGTTCATCCATGAAAAGTCTGTCCAGGAGATGTTCAGCTTCGGCAAAGACCACAGCTTTTCCGAACGCTCGAGTAAGCAGCTTCATTATAAGGTGCCCATGAACTGGTGGATATTGAACCTCGATGACGGCTTCGTCCATGAGATCAAGGGGAAATACGTCAAGCTGGAGGACATTGCTTCCATCCCCATGCTTGCCTTCTGGGAGGGTTTTGCCGCCATTCCCTGGGACGGCCCTCCGGCCATGGACGGTGCAGGCATGACCTCGATCTTTTTCAAATCGACCATGAATCCCGCCTTGGTGCCTGGACTTCGTTCTAAGTATGCGGACCGTAACTATTTTATGGTATCGAAAAACTACGCTACGCTGAGTTCCCGGTTGGGGTACCATTTTTCCACCATGGAAGCCATGGTCAGTGAACGGTCCGAAGAAAATTACCTGGGCTTCAAGTTCAAGGGAGGGGCCGCTGATTTTGAACGATGCATGGGGCGCATCCACTTTATCAAGGAAATCTTGGAACGATATGGCTTCCGGGCTGTGGTCAATGGGGACAATCTCGATGCCCGTATGGAAGGTCACGATATGGATTTCATGTACAGCCGGCTCAAGATTCTTGGTTACCTGACGCTCCACACTCGTCAACTCGACATGATCATGGGTAACAGCGGATTGGTCAGTCATTACATGGCAAAACTCACCAAAGACATTGATTTGCTGCTCAGCATGTAGCCTTTCCATGCAAAAAGGCGGGCTCGAAGCTTGGTGCGCCCTTACAGGATAGTGCCCTGCTCAAGAACCAAGACACATTTGGCCACCAAGGTATTCCGTCATGCCGGTGCAACCAGCCCGACGGTACCAACAGATTGTGATGATCAACGGACTGCCCCACATGGAGGAACAATGAAACGGTTAGCTGTCATATCGCCCTTTGTCGTGATTTTTTTATTGGCGACAGGGTGTTCCGCTGCCGATAGAACCGCCATCAAGCAGAATGTCGATGAAACGGTTACCACTATTAACAACGGGAAAGCAGCGACAAGTTATGCTGCGCATGCTTACACCCCTTACGTTTTCATTATGGAAGAAAGCGGGAGGCTCCTCGTTCATCCCGACCTCAAAGGAGAATATCTTCCAGAAAAGGCGGCACCGATATATGCTGCCTTGCAGCAAGCAACACCCGGAGGGCTCTGGGTAACATATTTTTGGAAAGGTGCAGAGAAACATACCTATGCACGGAAAACGAACAACAACCTCACTGTTGGGAGCGGCAATTAATTCCGCAGGAGAGTCTTGCTGGGATTGCCGGTCGAAGAGATAAGGTACCTAGGCACACAGGGCCTTTTGCGTAGCAGAGCGAGGGGAAAGATTGTCACCAAATAAAATCAGGAAAACATACTCGCCATAGAGTCGATGAAAATTTACCTGCCTTTCCGGGATACTGACTTAAGCACTTATTGTCGAGTCGGGGAGTGTCAGCGAACTCCTTGTTGCCATTAAAAAAGATGAGGCTCACATGAAAGGGACCCCCGTCTACAAACAATTACAGCGCATTGCCAAACACGTCATCCCTCTGAACCTTGTCAATCCTGAGGCACCTGAGTTCACCCCTTCGGCCTGCAAAACCCAGCACGACCTTGCCAGATTCTGCCACGAATATTTCTACAGGGAGATGCTTCAAATCAGTGACCTGGCCTCCATGTTTCATGGGTGGTCGCTCAAGCTCGATGCAGCCCTGCCGATGGACATCCATCTGATCGATCTGGGCAACGGCCTCAAGGAAGATTCTGCAGAGAGCAATACCGTCAAGGAGGCGCCGCTGACTCCACCCGGAAAAACCGAAGGGTCAGGGCCATTTCTCTTATCCTTGACCAGGAAGGATTCAAGGTCAAGGTCAAGGGCGACAAGGTGGACGCGCAACTCAAGAAATATCCCAAATCCTATATTGAGAGCAGGATGGATATCCTCGGTCGGTTGTTGATTTTTACGCGTCAGCTCGACATGATCATGACCACTGAAAATAGTGTGGAATGGGCTGCGGAAAATTTTGTGGCTGGCAATTACAAACTCTCCGCGCGACCGAAGACAGATATATAACCTGCAAAAGCATCGACGAGCCTTAACGGTGGCGATGCTGGTATCGTCATTGTGTTCCTGTCGCCCTTTCTCATCCTCTGTCAGGGAAAGCAGGCTGTATCATCCGTTGGCAGCTTTGTTTGCATTGTAAATCATGTGAATTCAGCAAGATAATAACATGAAATAACAAGAGCTATCATGCAAAACCTTATTCTACTCATCATTATCATCTGCTCCCTCATTATCGGTCTGGTGATCGGGATTCGATTAAAAAATAAACGAAAATGATTGATTGCACATGACACGAGGGACAAGAGAAGTTTGGATGCTCTTCAGGTTCTTCAAAAACACAGGGGCTCCTACCGTCACCCGCACTGGTCTGCTGTGAAATCATAGTGACTTTTGCAAAAGGCGCTCATATATATCATTAATAATGAGCCTTCAATCCGGCCTGATGGGGGGCACAAAGTATTTTTTACCATTTTTTGGCATAGAAGATGGTCGTGGAGTTAATCACTGAATGTGAGGAGATGTTTGGCTCTTTCTTTTAGTAGTTTTTAGCCAGGGAAGCTGGTTGCAGCGGGAAAATCTTCAATACTTCCTGATATTGAAATGAACGAGTTACATCCGCGATGTAAAATTGAGAAATGTTTCGTAGATGAAAATATTCTTCTAAGGAGCAGGTCGTCAAGAAGCGTTACTTCTCTATGAGTTACTGCATAGAGGCCTCATCAACAACAAATGGAGGGAGTCAAAATGTTGAAGAAAATTACCAGGACCATCATCGGCGTTGGACTGTTATTAGCAGGAAGCAGCTGTTTAGTTTGTGCTGCGGGTGAGGATATTCAAAAAGAAGTTGAAGGCATCAAGAGTGCTCTCCCAAAATTTGCAATTCCCATGCGAGAAGTTGGCGACAGATTTCAAGATATGTATTTTGCGGCCGAGGGTGGCAATTGGGGGCTAACCGCCTATATGTCCAAATACATGAACAGTTCAATGAATCCCGCAAAAGTTACCAAACCCAAAGAGTACGCTGATTGGGAATCGTTTTACAACGTAGATTTTGCCAAGGTCAATAAGGCCATTGCCGATCAGAATTTGAAAGCCTTTAAGAAAGAATACAACGCTATCATCGCAACTTGTAATAACTGCCATGCCGGGATGGGGTATGGGTTCATCAAGGTTGTGAAGCAAACAGCCCCAGCCGATAAGGGGATAGACTATAAACTATCTTCCAAGGCTACAGACGTACCCAAATAATTGGGCACTCCATCATTGTGGCCTGTCACGGAGAGAAAAGTCCAGACGGTGCAACCCGCTCGCTAACAACGGCTGGCTGCATCTTCAAAAACTTTACGTTCTAACCGTCAGTCTCTAACGTGACAGGTCTCCTCTCATTACAAATCTTTTTTGTCTTGTGCTCATCACTGCCACCAAGAATATTTACAATTAATCAGAGTTAACTTCCGCTTATATAAAAGGAATCATGCTATGAATAATCGGATTGGTATCATTGCCTTAGCCTCAATTTTTATCAATGTATCTGCCTTTGCCGGCCCTCCTTTCCGCACTGACGATCCAGAGCCTGTTGAGCACAAGCATTGGGAGGTTATTGTGGGCTCACAGGGAAGCTTCGACCGCGATGGGACCTCTTTCACCGCACCGCATCTTGAGGTCAACTACGGTGTATTGCCGGATGTACAACTTCACCTCATAACCCCTTTTGAGTATGTGAAACCAGAAGGGCAAAATTCTCACTATGGTTATGGTGACACGGAGTTGGGCGCGAAGTTTAGATTTATTCAGGAGACCGACTCAAGTCCTCAGGTCGGTGTTTTTCCTATAATTGTGATCCCCACCGGCGATAAAGATAAAGGTTTGGGGAGTGGAGAGGTGCAAGCCTTCCTCCCCCTGTGGGCTCAGAAAAGTTGGGGGCCTTGGAAGACATACGGTGGAGGGGGGTACTGGATTAACCCCGGCACAGACAACAAGGATTACTGGTTCTTTGGTTGGGCAGTACAACGTGAAATAACAAAATATTTCGCATTGGGAGTTGAATTGTACCACCAGACTCCCAGCGTAGAGGGGGGAGAAAGCCGGACAGGATTTAATGTCGGCACTACTATCAATTTCAACGACATGCATCACTTACTGCTTTCTGCGGGTAAGGATTTTTCAGGCTCTAATTATGCTTCTTTCTATGTGGGATATCAATTGACCTTTTAGCGGTTGCTCACACAATTCGGGGCGTGGGTGATGTGGCCGGTAAACCGCCCCCCATGCCCTGGTCAAGATCGCAGAGGAGTGGGCAGCGGTTCAGAACCCGTCGGCACGTTTTCTTAAGTCGCTAGTCCGTTGTTGCCTCTAGGCTGCAAAAAGGCAGGCTTCGACTTTTCGAATGAAAAAGCATTGCAAACAAACCTCATCCATCACGGAAAATGATCAAGAACTATAACCGTTATAAAAAACTTCTTTCCGCAGCCTTCTTCGCTAGCGGGATTATCCCCATCATCATCATTGCTACGGGTTCGATCTATAATTTCAGACAACTCTCGATCAATGATATCGAAGTGACGGCCCGACAGGTGGTCGAGCACCGCAATGATGTGATCAACACCTTCCTCGAGAGTCAGGTCAATTTTCTCTCGACCTTGATTAATCTCTATCCGCTCGAATATCTCAAAAAGAAGGATAATCTCAACGCCCTGTTTCTCGCCATTAACAAGGAAGGTAAGGAGCGGGAAATTGTCGACCTGCAGTTACTCGACACCAACGGCCTGCAAATTGGCTATGTCGGACCGTATCAGGAAAGGGTGCAGGGCAAGGACTACAAGGAGGTGCCATGGTTCAACCAGGTCCTCGTCCGCGGCGCCTATGTGAGCGATGTGTTCAGCGGCTTCCGCGAGTACCCCCATTTTGTCATTGCCCTCACTGACCCGCTGAAAACCTTTGTCATGAGGGCGACCATCAATTCCTATATTTTTAATTCCCTCTTGCACAGTGCGCAAATCGGATCAAATGGAGACGCCTTCCTTCTGAACTCCAATGGTGAATTTCAAACTCCAAGCCTGCAAAATGCTACCAGTTTGAATGCGGTGGAAATCAACATGCTCAAACATCACCCAGATACACAGATTGTCTCCGACGGTGACTTTCTCTATGTCAGCAAATGGCTGAAAGGCAATATGTGGCTGCTGGTTGTCAAGACCCGTATCACCGACTCTTTGGCAGGATATTATAAATATCGCGATCGTATCACGCTCACTGTCGGTATAACCTGTGCTGTATTTCTCCTCATTTCTATTGGCATAAGCAGATTCATCGTCACCAGCGTGGAGCGGGCGGACCGGGAACAAACTGTCCTGGATCAGCAAATGGCGCATATGGAAAAAATGGCCAATATCGGGCGCATAGCAACGGGCATTGCCCATGAAATCAACAATCCCTTGCAAATGATTCAAATGCAGGCCGGTTGGATCGAGGAACTCCTTCATGAAGAAAAATTATTAGATATTAACAACTTGCATGAATACGAAGAGTCGGTGGCCAAAATTAAGCATCATGTCCATCGTGCTGGCACTATCACCCATCGACTGCTCGGATTTTCGCGAAAAATAAGTAGTGAATACGATGTCCATATCAACGAACTGCTTCAGGAGACCATTTCCTTTCTTGAAAATGAAGCGCAGTCCAACAATATCACGCTCAACTTGCAGCTCGATGCAACCCTCCCTACATTGCGGACCGATGGTGCCCAGGTGCAACAGGTGCTACTCAATCTGATTGAAAACTCGCTTGATGCGGTCGGCTCGAACGGGCAGATTGACATCACCACCTCCTTCATCGCCAAAGAGATCTGCATTCAGATTGCCGACAACGGTCCGGGGATCGATGCCGAGGTTTTGGCAAAAATATGGGAGCCATTTTTTACCACCAAGGCGGCTGGCAAGGGCACTGGCCTGGGCCTTTCTATCTGCAGTGACATTGTCAATAAATTAGGAGGATCAATCATTGCGGAAAACAGACTGCAAGGAGGTGCTCTTTTTACCCTCAAACTTCCCGTGAGAGGTTGATCCTTACGAGTCGGACATTTGCAACGGCCATCGGCCATACAATGTGTTTCAATTTTTTCTTGCAGGCCTGCCTGTTACCGATTCCACACAAAAACACCCGCAGCTGTCACTAGTGTCACTTATTTTGCACATTAATTAATATCTTTAATAACAAGATGTTAATCGAAAACCGGTTGAAAGCTGTTCCTGACTATACACTTCATTGATACACTCTCTTGCCATCCCTCACCTTTCAGCTCGTTCTGGTTAACAGGATAACAGCCCGTTATTTTTAATAAATAATTTTTTCTTCTTCGCCTTGTTTAACTGGCCTCTGTCCTGCATTTCCAGATCATCGAACCTGTCTCCTATTGTGCTGGTAACTGCAAAAGACTATGACGAACGGCCTTCAAAAATCATGCTCGCCCAATGATCTCGAATATCTTGATCTGGAACAGGCCGCCATCATCTGTTGCGTCTCGGACGAGCGATTCAGCAAATGGATCGAAAAAGGGGTCGTTCCGGTCATTGATCGAAACGGCAAGAAGTTGATCCACTCGCATGATCTCATCCAGCATCTTATCCGCCATAACATTCCCATTCCTGACAGGCTGCTCCAGGGAAATAACAAAAAGATCCTTTTTGTTCTGACAGATAACGATATTCCTCAGCCCGTTGCTACCGAGATCATCTGGGCCTTGTTTCGACTGAGAAAACGGACTGCCTATATTTTTGATTTGGTCAGGTACGATACAAATGTCGAGCTGAAAATCATTACCTTACAGCCTGATATCATCGTCCTGCTGCTCCAGGAAGCATTCGACCGGGAACCTGAAAAAGCCATTAGGAAAATGACCAACGGGGTCACTCCGGTCTACACATTTTCAACTGACCGAAAAATAGACCTCGAAATGTTTTTTTGTGAAAAATAAACTCCATGGGGAAGCGGTATAAAACACCACGCTGAGGGATGAAAAGATAAATTATATGCCACGTTATACTGTTCTAATTGTCGATGACGAAGAGGAATTCAGGGACATGACCGTTAAACGGTTAATCAAGCGCGATCTTGAAGCCGAGAGTGCGGCCAATGGCGACGTTGCCCTGGAAATGGTAGCGAAGAAGAATTACGACGTGATTCTACTTGATGTCAAGATGCCGGGGCGGGACGGTATCGAAATTTTACGAGAAATTAAAAAGATAGCTCCGTTAGCCGAGGTGGTGATGCTCACCGGCCACGCCTCAGTGGAGTCCGGTATCAACGGTATTAAATATGGAGCTTTTGACTATCTGATGAAACCTATAGATCTCGACCCCCTGTTTGAGAAGTTGAACGCCGCCTATGAACAAAAAAAGGCCCAGGAGGCGAAGGTAGCCATGGCACAAAGTAAAAGAGATATGGTCCGTCCGAGCTGACCGGAGTGGGCCTTGTTGTAAACCTAAAAAAACCAGTTTGTATCGACAACAAAAGGAGAAAAAAATGAAGTTTTTCCGTGAACTGAACCAATTCATGGTAGCAGGGGCCAAGGCCCAGGCGCAGTGGGAATTGGACATGTCCAACAACATCCTGCGCAGTCGTAAACGACTGCTGGTGCTGGGCCTGCTGCTCATACCCGTCTTTCTTGGCGGCATCGCTTTTGCCGATGCCGTCACCCAGGCTTTGCCCGGCTTCATCGGTGGTAAAACGGCCTATGGTCCCTCTCATTACACCAATCTCATTTTCGGCGCCTCCGTTCTGGTGGGCGTCTGTGCTGGCCTGATCACCGGCTGCATCGGTGCTGGCGGTGGTTTTATCATCGCTCCGGCCTTGATGAGTGCTGGCGTTAAAGGTATCCTCGCCGTTGGTACCGACCTGTTTCACATTTTTGCCAAGGCAATCATGGGCAGCGTCCTCCACCGCAAGATGGGCAACATCTCCGTTAGTCTGGCCGTAACCTTTCTGGTTGGCGCCATCGCTGGTTCGACCCTGGGCGGCTATGTAAACCGGAAAATCTATGATGCCAACCCGGTATTGAGCGACACCTTCATTACAGGAATCTATGTTATCATTCTGGGCTTTCTGGCCTTTTACGCCATGAACGACTACCTCAGGTCACGCTCTAAAAAGGTGGTTATTGAGGAGGGCGCCACAAAAATAGCCGAAGAAATCGCCCCGATGGGGAAACGGATACAGTCCATCAATATACCGCCGATGCTGACCTTTGACGAGAGCGTGACTCCGGGCGGCCGCAAGATTTCTTCAATCTTCCTGGTCATCTCCGGTTTCATCGTTGGCATGGCTGCCGCCATCATGGGCGTCGGCGGCGGATTCCTCACCTTCCCCATCTTTGTCTACGGTTTGGGCGTCAGTTCCATGACCACGGTCGGTACCGACATCTTCCAGATCGTCTTCACCGCTGGCTACGCCTCCATCACCCAGTATGCAATCTATGGTTTTATTTTCTACACCCTGGCCATGGGCATGCTGCTCGGCTCCTTGATCGGTATTCAGGTTGGCTCGATCGTCACCAAGGTCGTTCCCGGCGTCACAATCCGCGGCTTTTATGCGGTCACGGTTACTGCCGGTTTTCTCAACCGGGTCTGTGCCTTGCCGGAAAAACTGATGAAAATGGGCTATGTCCAGCTATCAAAAGATTTCATCAATGTCATTGATCTCATCGGCAATGCCGGCTTTTTCATTATCATTACTGCCTTCGCGGTGTGGGTCTTCTGGTGCTTTTTCTCAAATCTTAAGGTCCTGAAAGGGGAGGTTCATTAATCATGGCAAGCTCAACTCAATTAAAAACGCAAGGATATCTCTTGCTGGTATCTTTCTTCGCGGTCCTGATCGCCATCTTCATGCCGTTGTTCCCAGGAACACAGGGCAATAAGGTCACTGGACTCGATTATCTCGACAATTTTTTCAATCAGCTGTCCAAAGGTTCGGCTTACTATATTGATGAACAGATAAAAAAGGCTGAAAAGTACAATGGCCAGCAATTTGCGACCTCTTTGAAAATGAAATCTCCGGAGGAGGCCGCGGTGACCGCCAAACTCTTTGCTACCAATAAGATTGTGGCAACGGCTGAAGGCGATAAGGTCAAGGTCAGCGGCGATTTCGGCAGCATGATCACCATTATGCTGAAGGATGCTGATATCATGTATAAAAATGACGGCGCAGCTCTCAAAGCAAAATATGGTGTGGATGAGCGCCAGACCGTTTATTCCTGGTACCAGTCTTTGGCCGCCATGGAAAAAGACATGACCAAAGCCGGGAATTTTGCGCAGGCAAAATTTGTCAAAAACTGCATGACCAAGGCGGTTGAACCGGCCTACAACTACTATCAGGTTGAGGCAAAATCGGTTAAGGCGGAGATGTTTATGCTGATCGCGGCCCTTGCCTTTTACGTGATCTACACTATGTGGTACGGTTTTGGTTTACTCTTTCTGTTTGAAGGTGCGGGGATCAAACTGGATCATTGATTGACCCTTGACGCATGACGTGATAAAAAGCTGCGGTAGGAATTTCCTGCTGCAGCTTTTTTTATGCCATGACCATTATTGACCTCTGCCACCTTGCCTTGCGATCACTGCTTACGCACCATTTTCACTCGAAGCATTGAGGTGGTGATGACCGATGCCGGGGAGCGTCAGTTCTTCTACGATAAATTTATCCGTAAGATCGAGGAAATGCTGCATTATGTTCCCTGAACGAGCCTTCAAACTCGAAGCGGCGCTCAAGATACACCTGTTGCTGGTTGACGATGAACCTGATTTTACTGAGGTTTTGTACAAATATCTGTCTCGCAATGGTATACAACTCAGCATTGCCGATTACTGCCGGGCAGCCCTGGAAACCATGGAATCCCGTGCCGTCGATGTAGTCATCATGGATATGAATATGCCGGAGATGGACGGTATCCAATGTCTACGCACGGTCAAGGAGCGCTGGCCGCTGGTCGAGGTCATAATCCTTACCGGCCACGCCTCCGTACAATCAGGGCTCGCGGGCATGCAAAGCGGGGCCTTTGACTATTGCCTCAAACCTATTGATGTCCGTGAATTGCTCGAAAAAATCGAGTTGGCCGCCCAGAAGGCCTTGATCAATAAAGAAAACAGCATGGCTTCATAACCTGCAAAAAAATGATCTTCGAACAAGACACACCACTGAAAAGCAGCAATAAATACCAACATAACAACAAGGATGCTATGCAACCCCTGTGCAACCACATACGAACCCTGTTCTTTTTCCTCTGCGTGCTGATCCTTGCCGGATGCGTCAGTGCCGGGAAAGACTTCAATGTTCATATGGTGCCGCAGATTCAGGTCCAGCAAACCACCCGCGCCCAGATCGAGCAAATGTTCGGCCCGCCCTGGCGGACCGGGGTCGAGGATGGCAAGCAAACCTGGAGTTACGGGTATTATAACTACGGTGTAAGTGACACCCGCAGCAGGGATCTGGTGGTGCGATTCGACGGAACAGGCAAGGTGGTCTCGTACACCTTTAATTCTAACTATCCCGAGGATCAGAAACTTTAAAGCGAGGTACACTGCTCTTCGCTGCCAAAGATCGCCCCCCTCCCTTCAGGGGGCATCTCTTCCCTCGCCAGGAACCCTTCCGGGCACAGGCAAAACCAGGCCGTTTTTCCCAGAATACCGAGCCCTCTCTCTGCTCTTCTCGTCGTGAAAATGACGGTTGTCGCCTTGTAAGCGGCGCTCATTGCCTAGCGGGCGCCCGGAATATTTAACCGGGTAAGGGGAAAACTTGGCAAGAACCCCTCCTCCTCTCTGCTAGGTTGGATCGCTCCGCGTTCCGCCTACTCTCCCGAGGATGAGGCCGACTCAATAGCAATATTTTTGCCGCGTAAAGAGATCAAAAGCTGGTTGGTAATAGGCGGTGGCAATATTTGAGAGATGCAGTATGCTCTTTTGCTAGTTGAGTTTATACACCATAATTCATGTAAAAATGATGAACCGTGAAGGTGATAATAAGGGATAGGCGCAACTGCCAGCGTTGTAGCGGCGGTAGTTGTCACCGCAAGGGGGAGAGTCTTTTGTTCTTCGGGGGTCTTGTCTATGCATAATTTATTGGAAATTCGAGAGTATATTGGCGAGGGGTATCGGCCCCTGGTGGATTTTGAGAACTGGCGAGTGGCGATGCTCAATTACAGTCCCGATCTGCTGCCGGAAAAGCTGACCCAGATGCAACGCCATAATGAGACCGACGAGGTTTTTATACTCCTGCAAGGCCGTTGCGTGCTCTTCGTTGGCGAGGGGGAAGAGACGGTCTGCCGCATGCATGCGGTGGAGCTGGAGCCAGGCAAGGTCTACAATGTCCGACAAGGGGTCTGGCACACCCACACCCTGAACAGGGAGGCGAAGGTTTTGGTGGTGGAAAACCGGAACACCACCTATGGCAACTCTCCTTTCGTACCGTTGACAGCAGCGCAGCAGCAGGAACTGGTCGGTAAGGCCCAATTCCTGCTGGGCTAGCGCCGTCAACGGATGACCAGTTCCTCCTCTCGGCAAGAGAAAGCGAGCGGCTTCCCGTTCTCGATTCGATATATTTTCGTTGCCTTTTTCAAGGCGTGCCAGGGTTGTAAAGCAGATGCTGATCGAGTATATTTTACTTCCAGCCCCATTAAAGGTAGCCGAGAGCTGCCTTCCTCTTTTTCCAGCGCCAGAAAGGTACCTATATGAAAGCTCCCCTGAGTAAACGAACTAAATTTATTTTCATTACCGGCGGTGTCCTTTCCTCCCTCGGCAAAGGCCTATCCGCCGCTTCCATCGGTTCTCTGCTCGAAGCCAGAGGCTTGACCGTCACCTTTCAGAAGCTCGACCCGTATATCAACGTCGATCCCGGCACCATGAACCCTTTTCAGCATGGCGAGGTATACGTTACCAACGACGGGGCCGAGACCGATCTGGATATGGGCCATTATGAACGCTATACCAGCGCGGTCATGGGCAAGAAGAATAACTATACCTCCGGCCGGATTTATTATTCGGTGATCATGAAGGAACGGCGCGGCGAGTACTTAGGGGGGACGGTGCAGGTGATTCCCCATATTACCGACGAGATCAAAGAGGCCGTGCTTCAGCTTGACGGCAGCGCTGATATCGCCATCATCGAGATCGGCGGCACTGTCGGCGACATTGAGGGGCTGCCCTTTATCGAGGCCATACGCCAGCTGCGCAGCGATTTGGGCAAGGACTATTCCCTGTTTATTCATCTGACGCTTGTTCCCTATATCAAGTCCGCCGGTGAGGTCAAAACCAAGCCGACCCAGCATTCGGTGAAGGAACTGCTGGCCTCGGGCATCCAGCCGGATATCCTGATGTGCCGGTCAGAATCGTTGCTCACCGCCGAGCTCAAGAAAAAAATCGCACTGTTTTGCAACGTTGAGGCCAAATCGGTCATCTCCGCCGTGGATGTCGAGTCCATCTACGAGCTGCCGTTGCGCCTCCACATGGAAGGCGTCGATGACCGCATCCTCGAGAAGCTGGGGATCTGGACCGGGGCACCGAACATCGAACCCTGGGAACAATTGGTCCGCACCATCAAAAACCCGAAAGGGACGGTAACCATCGGCGTCACTGGTAAGTATGTTGATCTGACCGAGTCTTACAAGAGTCTGCATGAGGCTCTGATCCATGGCGGTATCGCCAACGAGACCAAGGTGGCTTTGCTGTACATCAGTGCGGAGGGGCTTGAGGATGGCACGGAACTGGGGAAACTTGAGGAGTGCGACGCTATCTTGGTGCCCGGTGGGTTCGGCAGCCGCGGCATGGAGGGCAAGATTCGGGCCGTGACCTATGCCCGTGAAAAGAAAATTCCTTTTTTTGGTATTTGTCTGGGGATGCAGTTGGCTGTTGTTGAATTTTCTCGAAATATTGCCAGTATAGAGGGTGCTCATTCGGTCGAGTTCAATCTGGCCACGCCGAATCCGGTGATCTATTTGATGACCGAATGGTTCGACTTCCGCACCGGCAAAATTGAAACCCGCGACCAAAATTCCGATATGGGCGGCACCCTGCGGCTCGGCGCCTACCCCTGCACCCTCAAGGCCGGCACTTTGGCCGCCGCTGCCTACGGGCAGGAGACGATCAGCGAGCGCCATCGTCATCGCTACGAATTCAACAATGCCTACCGCCCGCAACTGGAGGCGGCCGGATTGATCATCAGCGGCGCTTCACCGGACGATAATCTGGTTGAGATTGTCGAGCTAGCCGATCATCCGTGGTTCCTCGGTTGTCAGTTCCATCCTGAATTTCAGTCCAAACCCATGAAGCCGCATCCCCTGTTCCGCGATTTCATCAAGGCCGCCATTGCCCATAAGCAAGCAAGTGCCCGCTGAGATGATGCAGACCGTAGAATTGAAGACCACCCCGTCCGGGCCAATCACCATTGGGCCCGGAGCACCGCTGTTGTTGATGGCCGGGCCCTGTGTGCTGGAGAGCGGTGATCTTGCCTGGGAAATCGCCCGTGAAATGAAGGCGATTACCGCCCGGTTGGGCATTTCCTATGTGTTTAAGGCCTCCTTTGACAAGGCCAACCGCACCTCGCTGGACTCCTTCCGGGGACCGGGAGCGGAAAAAGGTTTGCGTATTCTCGGTCGGTTACGGGAAGAGGTGGGGGTGCCGGTGGTCTCCGATATTCACGAACCGGCCCATGCCGAAATGGCCGCCGATTTCCTCGATATTCTGCAGATTCCAGCCTTTCTCTGTCGGCAAACCGATCTGCTGGTTGCTGCCGCTAAAACCGGCAAGGTGGTCAATGTCAAAAAAGGGCAATTCGTCTCTCCCTGGGATATGGAACATGCAGTCGCTAAGGTCCGCAGTGCCGGCGGTGAACGGATCCTGCTGACCGAGCGCGGCGCCTGTTTTGGCTACAACAATTTGGTGGTGGACATGCGCTCCCTGCAGGTGATGCGGTCCTTCGGCTGTCCAGTGATCTTTGACGCCACCCATTCGGTGCAGTTGCCCGGAGGCGCGGGCGGCAGTTCAGGCGGCCAGCGCGAGTTCATTCCGGCACTGGCCCGGGCAGCAATGGCGGTCGGGATTGACGGCCTCTTCATAGAGGTGCATCCGGATCCAGACAAGGCGCTCTGCGACGGTCCCAACTCTCTGCCGTTGGCTGAGGTGGAGCCGTTCCTGAAGCAATTGCTGGCCGTGCGGAAGGCGGTGGCCGGGGTGATAGATGCATAGAGAAGGGTGCGCAATGCCGCCGGGGGAGGGGTATCCTTCGGACTGCGAATTGACCGAGGCCCTGCGAGCTCGTGCCATGCACAGAAATAGGCCGGTTGAACGCAGCGAGGCCTGGCTAGCCGCCTTGCCCCGGGCGAAATCGGTGCAGCTGCTTCTGCTCGATGTCGATGGCGTCCTCACCGACGGCAGTATCACCTATGGTACGGATAGCGGCGAAACCAAGAGTTTCAACACCCAGGACGGTCTGGGGATCAGGTTGCTGCAGGAGAGCGGGGTGGCGGTCGGCATCATTACTGCCCGCACCTCCGAGGCCGTGACCCGCCGAGCCCAGGACCTGCACATACGTCATATCTATCAGGGGCAATCCGATAAACTGATCGTGTTTGAAGAAATTCTCAAGAAAACGGGTTTGCGACCGCCACAGACCGCCTATATGGGGGATGACTGGCTGGATCTGCCGATCCTCAACCGGGTCGGTTTTGCTGCTGCTCCCGTCAACGCTGTCTCGGAGGTCAGGCAACGAGTCCATTACACTGCCGAGCGTAGTGGGGGGCGGGGGGCGGTTCGCGAAGTCTGCGATCTTATTCTCGAGGCCCAGGGACAACTGGACAGGATGCGAGCCCAATTCGACCGATGATTACAAAGCCGCGTAATCTTTTATGGATAATGCCGTTATTGCTGTTTATCACCAGTCCGCTGTGGCAGCCGCCTGTCACTGCTTTTCTCACGCCCCGTGGCGGTTATAATCCGAAACTGGCACAGGTGGTCGATGAATCACCCATGCAGAATTTTATCATGGATTCGGTGGCGATTACCATGACCAGTAACGGGAAGGAAGAGTGGCAGATCGATGCCGAACGCGCCTTCACCGGCGAGAACGATCACGAAATCGAAATGATAGGCGTCAGTGCCATGTATATAGGCACGGAGAAGGAACCTATCAATATATCGAGTAGGAAGGGCCAATATAACATCAATGAGCGGCATCTGATCCTTACCGACCATGCGGTGGTCACCAAGCCGACCAAGGACCAGCAATTGTTTTCGGACCGGCTCGATTATTACGATGCCACCAAGATGGTGGTCAGTCCGGGAAAGGTGGATCTGCAGGCCCCTGGTCTTAAACTGACGGGTGGCCGGATGGATTATGATCTTTCCACCAACGGCTATGAATTCAGCAACCGGGTCAAGGTGAACCTCTAATTCCAAATCAAACGATACCATTGTTGGCTGCGCTGTGCGGCTTCCCACCGTACTTTAGGTACTGTCTCGTCGCTGCTCGCTTGCCTTCCCGTTCTCATCTTGATTTGGAAAAGGAATAACTCCTGCTGGTCATCCGGCGGGTTTCCATTTTGAAGGGATTCTTTTCATGTTGAAAGTGAATGAACATTATTTGAAGCTGCAGGCTTCCTATCTTTTTTCCGATATCGCCAAACGGGTGGCTACCTTCCAGGCCAACTACCCGGAGCGGGAGGTGATAAAGCTGGGCATCGGTGATGTCACTAATCCGCTACCCGCCGCCTGTATCAAGGCGATGCACGCGGCAGTGGACGAAATGGCGACTACCACTGGGTTTAGGGGGTACGGCCCGGAACAAGGGTATGCTTTTCTGCGCGAGGCGATTGCCAAAAATGATTTTCAGGATCGCGGTGCTGAAGTCCAGGCTGATGAGATCTTTGTCTCGGACGGGGCCAAGTGCGATACCGGCAATATCCAGGAGCTGTTTGCTACTGACGCCAGAATTGCTCTTCCCGACCCGGTCTATCCGGTCTATCTTGATACCAATGTCATGGCGGGCCGCACCGGCACTTTCAAGGACGGCCGTTTTGAGGGGCTGGTCTACCTCGATTCGACTAAGGCGAATAACTACGTACCGGACCTGCCCACTGAACCGGTTGATCTGATCTACCTCTGTTTTCCCAACAATCCGACCGGTTCCACTATCACCAATGAACAGCTGCAGGTCTGGGTCGATTTCGCTCGCGACAGCAAGGCCCTGATCCTCTTTGATGCTGCCTACGAGGCCTTTATCCGCGATCCCAATCTGCCGCACTCCATCTACGAGATTAAAGGGGCCCGCGAGGTGGCGATAGAATTCCGCAGTTTTTCCAAGAGCGCCGGATTTACCGGTACCCGCTGCGCCTATACGGTGGTGCCGAAAGAGTGCATGGCCTATGATGCCCAGGGCGGCAAACAGGCCATCCATCCGCTCTGGAACCGGCGGCACTGCACTAAATTCAACGGTGTTTCTTATCCGGTGCAGCGGGCGGCCGAAGCCGTCTATTCGCCGGAAGGCAAGGCGCAATGTCAGGCTTTGATCGACGGTTACCTGGCCAATGCCAAGATTATCGGCAAGGCCATGGGCGACTTGGGTTACAGTTATGTGGGTGGCGACAATGCCCCCTACATCTGGATTTGGGGTAACCGCGATTCCTGGGAATTTTTCGATCTGCTGTTGAATGAGGCTGGTGTGGTCTGTACACCGGGGGCGGGATTCGGCAAGTGCGGTCAGGGCTATATCCGCCTTTCCGCCTTCAACTCGGAGGCCAATGTGATCAAGGCCATGGAGCGGATCCGCCAGGCCTTGGGTTAAGCCCATCGATCCTCAAAATGTCCCGAATGGATCGGTGTTTGTCGTTAGCGTTCAACCTAGAGCTTGACTCAACTAGAGGAGCGGACGGATGGAGAAGGAACAGAAAATCGCTCTGCTGATTGATTGTGATAATGCCAGTTATCAGGCTATCGGTGGTGTCTTAAATGAACTTGCGAAATACGGGGTTACCAATATCAGGCGAGCCTATGGCAACTGGAAAACCCCTCATCTGAAAGGGTGGGAAGAGCAGCTGCATCCTTTTGCTATTCAACCCATCCAACAATTTGCGTATACCCAAGGCAAGAATGCCACGGATGCGGCAATGATTATTGATGCGATGGACCTGCTGTATACGCAGCAGATTGATGCCTTTGCGCTCATGACCAGTGACAGCGATTTCACCCCTCTCGTTATGCGGATCCTGACGAATGGTCTCACCGTTTACGGATTCGGCGAGCAGAAAACCCCCTCTCCTTTTGTTAATGCTTGTTCACGGTTTATCTACACTGAAAAACTTATTTCTTCGGTTGAAACAGACGACGCGCCTGTTGATACGCCGCAAGATTTAAAAAAATCACGCAATGAACTCCGGGGCGACACGGGTTTGGTCAAACTCCTGCGTACTGCAATTGAGCAGACGGCTCAAGAAGATGGGTGGTCCCATCTTGGTCGTGTGGGGCAATATATTTCCAATAACACCTCCTTTTCTCCCATTAATTACGGGTACAAAAAACTCAGCGATCTGATTCGGGCAAGTGAATTGTTTCAGATCGAAATGCGGAATAATGACAAGATAATGTATGTCAAAGATAATCGAAAAAAGGTGGTTGAGTAAAAGTTGACATTGGCTTTTTTAGTAACCGTCATCACACGGATGGTGTGGCGTGCGCCTTGCCAACAGAAAAGAAAGGAAGCGGCAGACTATACCTATTGAAAACTTGTGTGTTTCCAGCCCTTCCTGACGACAGAGGGAAACCGGAAAAACCGGATCAGTTGGCTTTTGCATCCGGCCGGGAACTGGAATCAATGGCATCCATTTTTTCTTCGAAGGAGGGACCTTTTATGAAAATACTTCTATTCGTTGCCGCGCTGGGAATATGCTGCAGCCTGGTCTATTCCGCCAACGCCGCTGATCAGGTGGCTCCGGCTCCCAATGGTCTCACCTTGCCGGAGGGATATAAAGATTGGCGGGTTATCAGCTCAACCCATCGTCTCGATAACCAGACGCTGCGGGTTATACTTGGCAACGATACTGCCGTGGAAGCCGCAAGGACCGGCAAGAGCAATCCCTGGCCGAAAGGGGCCATTTTTGTGAAAATGAGCTGGAAGGAGACGGTCCATCCTGATTGGGAGAAGGCCATTGTTCCTGGTGAATTTGTCCAAGTCGAAATTATGGTTAAGGACAGTGAAAAATATAAAGAGACCGGGGGCTGGGGTTTTGCCAGATGGAAGGGGCTGGCTCTTAAACCCTTTGGCGCAGATGCCTCTTTTGCCCAAGATTGTTTTGCCTGTCATCAGCCGATGCAAGACAAAGATTATGTTTTTACTCGTCCTCACCAGCTCCCGTAATCTGGCTATCTCACCGTCGCTGTTGCAACTCTCGAATCACTGCAGAGGGCATTTTTCGCAACCGACGATAGAATTTAAGGAGATCGAGAAGAAATACCCTTGGGCAGAGGAAGAAGAAGCTGGGAAGCGTGGGGGAAAAGTAAAAAGGAAGAACATAAAATAGAATACCGAAATCAAACGCTGACGATTTAGATAGCGATAAAGGGCTAACAGTCACCCGTATTGTTTTTGCAGACCTTGCGAAGTTGTCGCGTGCACCTCGCCATCATAAAGTGAAGGACAAAGCAGGGTGATGAATATTGGAAATTTGATTTGGAGTATCCTGCCGCTGCTTGCGCTGGCAATAGCCGGCTTCCTCTGGTCCTGGTCTCTCAAAAAACAAGTCAGCCAACGAACAATCGCCCTTCACAAGGAACTGCTTGCGTGCAAGCGGGTGGTGGAAGCTTCGCGAGAGAGCGAAGAACGCTATCTATCCATTCTTAACGCCTCCCCAGACGACATTACGATCACGGACCTGAAGGGTCAGATTCTTATGGTTTCGCCTGCGGCGGTGACCATGTTCGGTTACAATCAGGCGGAGGAAGGACAGGGGCGATTGGTTACCGATTTCATCGCGCTTGAGGATCGAGAGCGCGTCTTGACCAATTTTGCCCTCAAGATCCGAGGCGGCATGGCGACGCCTGATGCATACCGTGGCTTACGTAGAGACGGCAGTACCTTTGACATAGAAGTGAACAGTGATTTTATTCGAAGTGCTGATGGCCAACCTACTGGTATTGTCTTTATTGTTCGTGATATCACTGATCGCAAGCGCTTCGAGCAGGAGAATGCCCAGCTCGAAGCACTCAATCGGCAGCTCCAGAAACACGAAAGCCTGAACCGTATGGCCGGGGCCATTGCCCATCACTTCAACAACCAACTCGGAGCAGTGATTGGCAACCTGGAGATGGTCATTGGCGACCTGTCACGAGAAGCGGGATCCCAAAAAAAAGTGTCGAATGCCCTGCGGGCAGCTCTTAAGGCCGCGGAGATCAGCGGCCAGATGCTCACCTATCTCGGACAATCAACAGGCCAATACGCACCGCTAGATCTGTCCGAGGTCTGCCGCCAAAGCCTGCCACTGCTTGAGGCCGCAGCCTCAGAAGGCCTAATCCTTACGGTCGACTTGCCATGCTCTGGTCCGAACATCAGCGCCAATGCGAACCAGATACAACAGGTTTTGACCAACCTGGTCACCAATGCGTGGGAGGCCATCGGCGAGAACCAGGGCGCACTTGACCTGACGGTCAAGACGGTTTCTGCTACGGAAATCCCGACAGCACACCGTTTCCCGATCGGCTGGCAGCCACAGGACTTGAACTACGCCTGTATGGAAGTAGCGGATACGGGTTGTGGCATCGCCGATGAGGATCTCGACAAACTCTTTGATCCGTTTTTTTCCAATAAGTTCACCGGTCGGGGTCTCGGCCTGCCCGTAGTTCTAGGGATTGTCAAGGCGCATGGCGGTGTTATCATGGTGGAGAGTAAAACAGGACGTGGCAGTATCTTCCGAGTTTTTTTACCGATAGCAGCGGCAGCTGTATCCTGAGATTATACTTTCAACAGGCTAGGAGACGGCGGGCGTTGCCGCTGGTTATCTGTGCAAAGAGTGCGTCCGGCAGACTTAGCTTGCCGAGCATCTTGAGGGTGGTAGCCTGATCGGTCCAAGGGGAGTCGGTACCGAACAGGAGGTATTCGGGCGGGTGGGACAGCAGTATATCCCGTAATCGCTTCTGATCGAGAAAATCCAGGGCAAAGGAAATCTCCATATAGATGGGCTCGCCCGTAAGCAGGCGACGCACATCTGCCCATTCATCCCAACCGCCGAGATGGGTGGCGATCAGTTTGAGCTCGGGAAACCGGCGACAGACGTCAATGATCCGCTGGGGGTCAGCCCGTCGGATCCGAGGAAAGGCGATGTCATAGCCGGCATGAATCACCAAAATCATCCCTAGGTCGCTCATCTTTCCGTACAGTTCATAGAGCCTGTTATCATCCAGGAAGTATTCCTGGTAGTAGGGGTGCATTTTAATCCCCTTGAAGCCCTCATCATGGATCATTTGCAGATGCTTCAGCAAGTTGGGATCATCGGGGTGGAGCGAGGGAAAGGGAATGATCCGTTCTGAGCGTATGGCCTTGGACCAGTCCAGGATAGAGGCAAAGTGATCCGGGCGGGTGGCGATCGAGCAGAGAACCGATTGATCGATGCCGCTGCGGTCCATGGAGGCCAGGAGTGCCGATACGGTTCCATTCAAATAAGCCTTGATATTCCCCTCTTTTTCCAGGGCCGGGATGGCGGCTGCGGCAATATGGTCGGGAAAAGCATGGGTATGAATGTCTATGATGCCGGCCATGGATGATCCTCTTCGCGTACGTGCATGGTTTGTAGAGATGCCGGTCGATCCAGTTGGCCGGTAATGGTTTCAGTATATCAAAGAAACGAAACTAGACAACCAGGATTGTTCTCGCGTGCTTATCTGTTCGGAGAGGAATGGGGCGCCATTGCATTGCTGGTTCCAGTGTACCAGATTTCGACTCTCACCGGGACTGAATCTATACCTGTTTCGGTAGGATGTTTAAGAACGTTGTCCATCTGGTCACATAGGTTGCTCTCGTTTATCTTAACGGTCGTTTTTCATCCTGTTTTGTTTCGTGGGAGAATATTTTGCTCGGCATGCCTTGAGAACCTCGTATGTTTGCGCAGACTGCACGCACATTTTTTATGCATGATCATTTATGAGACAGCAATGATATGATAAAATAAAACGAGCCCATGATTAAGTATTTGATTTTTCTGGCAAGAAAGAGATTGGCGTTGGTCGGTGTCAGTGGAGCATAATCAAGGACGCGTAGAGTCCATTGATATACCCAGCGGATTCTGACTCGAGATTTAGGAATTGAATGCCAGCTGTGTATGGCCCATTTTTGTCGAGGATATATTTGACTGAAGCCTCAGATGTTATCTTTGCCGTTCCAAGAAAGAAGCCGACTTGTATGACTAGCTTTTCCTCGAGCAAAATGGGTATTATCATTGATAATCCACCGACACCAATATCAGATAACGTTCCAAAATGTTTGCTATTGTCCCTTGGAACATGGACAAAAATTGTGCTTGGTGCAAACATCCCAGGAATTTCATTTTTTGTTATGCGGTTGGAAGCTCTCTTGCCAAGCGGAGGGGCTGAATTAATAATACCCCAACAAGCATTAGTATTGTTCAACTTGGTTGAATCGTTCCAAATATAAAAAAATCTCATAAGCTTTGCTCTCCAGCTGTTGAGTCTAATTGTCAATCTGCTCTTAATTGGTTGCGAAGCTCTTTACCTGGCTTGAAATAAATGCTTTTTCTTTCAGCTATTTTATAAATATTCTTTGTTTTAGGATGACACATGCAACACTCGGGTTTTTTTCGAATAGTGAAAGTGCCAAAACCCCGGATTTGAACACTATGCCCTTGGATCAATCCTTCTGCTATCGTCTCAATGATTGTATCGACTATCGTTTTGACTACCTTTTGAGAAAGGTTAAGTTGTTGAACTAAGGCTTCAATTAATTCAGATTTTTTCATGATGCGCCATTTGTTGTGATTATTCGATATTCTTCACTTGTTATGGATGTTAGATTTACCCCTTGGAGCTAGGGGCTTTTTCCATCAAAAACAAATGAACAATAACTTTTTATGCGTGGAGGTAGTTTTCCGAAATGTTAAGCAGCCAACATGGGGGGAGGTCCTCTAGCTTCTAGAGTATGAGAGGGGTTCGGCGTAATAAATTGCAGGAGAAAGACAAAAGATACCCATTCCCATAGAATAGATGGGATGGGCGCGTGAGGTGGGGACACATTCGTGGCGAGATAATCATCAATCGCGCATTCAATACGAGAAGTATTATCATTGGAACTGGCTACTGGGTACTTTAGAGAGTGATGAACAATGTGGTGCAGTAATGCCGCCTGCCCAATTATGAGCAGCGTCACTAAACAGATTGTGCGCCATTTTGTTCGTATAACGCTCATCTACGGCACTAAGAGGTCACGGTCGGGGTGTTTGCGTCAAAAAGAAATTGTCACTAGTTGCTTTCATAAAGCTACGAGCAGATAATGGCTGTATTTTTAATGCATGAATGGTGCCCGTTGCGATATTATAAAATTTTTAATATTAAAACTGCATGTTAACACTGTGCGGCATCAGGACGAAGCGGAACGCAATATGATATTGCAGATGGATGCTGTGTAAAATAAGTGACTGATTCGGCTCGTGCGTGATTAACTGCCTGAAACTTAATCTTTATTTGGAAATGTGTAATAATAGTGATAGCAATGAAGGCGAGTTGGTTCTGTGAAAAATTGGTGACAGCATGAAAAGGTGACTTTTGCAAGACAGTTTGTCTTATTCTTTATGACCTGACCCCCAAGAACAGTTCCACAAATTATATTAGATTTGTGGTGCAAAAATAAGGGTAACCATCCTCTAGAAATCGTCGGTCTTTCAGCCAGCGGCACCACAGAAATCTCGAGAATTTATCATCTTGAGCGAGGCTATGAGAACATGGTGGAGAAATTACAGAAGTTGGGCGCGAAAATCCGCAAGGTCAGGGAGTAGCCGCCTGCTACCATACAATGCACAAATCGAGTACTTTGTCAGTATGATCAGGTGCTTTTTTTATTTGGTGATAGCGAAAATTGACTCGGTTAGGTGGTGGGGTTGGACAACTGATATTGCTGGTACTAGTGCACCTCTATGCTGTGCTCAAGGTTACGAGTACTATTAGGCATGATGTTGGCGGACCAAAGCAGAGGCAATTTGGATAGGCAAAATCTGAGTAACGTGTTTTGAGCTATTCTGGTTGGATACTTCACCTAATAAAGAGGAACTTGATCAGAAACGGTCAGGTGCTTTTTTATGGGGAGTTGTTGGAGTTTTTTTTAGATCGGTATTGTCTTTCGAGAGAGCAAAGCTGGGCAACCGTCAGGTCATGTCGCAACTACTACACATTATTTATCCACACTTGCAGTTCACTCAGAGCAGTTGATGCCATTAGATATGGCTCTTTGCTATCCAACACACCGCGCCGAGTTTCATTATACAATTTGTTTAATGACCATGTCTCAACGTCATGTTTTTAATTTGAGACATGGGATATGTAACCCCACATATGTTGTAACGCATTTCTTATTCCCCCCATTGATGGAGGCATTCTCAATAGTTCTGTAAGCGATTTGGATAAAGCTGAAAAATCGTAATTTGATGGCATTGTAGAAACTTGTTTACCAATTTTTTTGTAGAGATTTACATCGCGTGCCAAGACTGAATATTTATGTTGGCTCCATAACTGCTGTGCATGCGTAGGCAATGGAATACGGCCTTGTTCTTTGTTTATATATTTATCTTCAAGAATTTTAAATTGTTGCCTGGGTTCATCAATATATTTATCCGGCCAGACCCCTTTGTTTGTGCATATGACTACAGGAGTTCTATCTGTAAAATTTCTTAGAGACATTTCGGAAGCGAGTAGTTGGTGTCGCATTTTTAGTGCCCATCCGTGGTTGATCCACCGAATAGTCTCAGGATGTTTGGAGTACCCCTTCTTACTATTTACAATGATAGAAACAATTCCGTGCAGTTCTCGATGTTCGCCTAGCAAGCTTTGACGGTTTAGATATCCTGGATTTATGTCCCAAATTCTCATTTAGCACTTAGTTCTAGGTCTTCCAAGTAACTTAACTGTAACCTATTGATTTTACGTATGTGCAATTTTCGATTGAGGCTTGGAAATATCAACGAGTTGGTAGCCAAATTCCTGGGCCTTACGTTTTAAATTTTGCACAACACGACTCCGATAGCGTTCTTCATAATAGTCTTGGCCGGCGTCGACGTAG